>Ga0075012_10000275_pt1 | contig 55645 bp, 53 predicted proteins | sample All_14_2_FD_71474 | JGI IMG/M metagenome (GOLD analysis project Ga0075012, IMG submission 71474) | Freshwater microbial communities in response to fracking from Pennsylvania, USA - Allegheny Zone_MetaG_DW_15 | ecosystem: Environmental > Aquatic > Deep subsurface > Groundwater > Drilled... | reverse complement strand
GATGCAGACCGCCCGTCACGACACCGCCCCTATCCTGGCTCTGCCGGCGCCGCGCGCCCAGGTGCGCGCCCGCTATGACCTGCGCAACGTCAGTCCGCGCCAATACGCGGAAATCGCGCACGAACTGTATTTGGAAGGGTCGCTGCGCTGGGAAGAATACCAGTGGATCGGCTTCCCCAGCGAATTACACCCCGATTACGACACCACCATCGGCGCCCTGACCGGGGAACGGGCCGACCCCGACCGCCCGCGCGACATGCTGGCGGCGATGGAAAGCCACGTGGACTTCATCCGCCGCTACCAAAGTGGCGAGGACGGCAGCTTCTGGCGGGCCGAGCGGGCACTGGAAGTGCTGCGCCGGCAGACCGAACCGCGCTGGTCGTGACCGCATCGGCACCAGCCAAAAACAAAGCCGCCGTCCCTTGGATCGGCGGCTTTTTCATGCCCGCGGTGACCGCGTCTCAGTACAGATAGTTAAGCACGCTGCCGGGTCGCACCGAACCGGGCGTGGTGACCCGCATATTGTGTTCATAGGTGCCGACGCCACGCATGACGTAATCCATGAACATATTGGCGGATTCGCCGCCAGTTGCCTCGTCCGCCAATTCGGCGCGGAAACTCGACGCCGCCTTGGCCATGAACGGCGTGCCCTGACGATCCGGGTCGCGGTGCTCGGAAAAACCGAAATCCAGCTCCTCGTCGTAACGCAGCAAACGATTGTCGCTGACGCCGATCTGGGTGGAAAATCCGGCCGCTTCCGCCGGGCCGCCCGATACCGACGCGACATTGCGACCACCCGACGCGGGGCGGGCTGTTGCCGCCGCCGCCATGCCGGGCGCCGCTAACGCCGAGACTTTGTTGGTACCGAGTGCCATAACTTTTGTTCCCGTTTCGTCCCATTGAATATACGTGGACGAAGCCTAAAATAATCCAATCCTGAATATACCTTTAAGGTGGGGACGAAATCCAATGGATTCGTGCACGGCAAGGGGATCCCTGCCCTGTTCCCACCCCATTTCGCAGTTGCAGAATCTTCATACATGGGCCTGGACGGGCGGACGTATAGTGACGGGGTCAGTTTTCGTCGCCAAAGGGGCCAGGGACCATGAACGAGATCCGCACTTCGCGCCGCCAGTCCGCCGCCGAGCCGCAGCCGGACGGCATCACCCACCCGGTGCCCGTCGCCACCCCGGTGGCTGCGCCCATCCACGTCAACCCGGTCCATCAGATGCTGGCCCTGCCCATGGGCGCCGAGCAGTTCCGCACCCCGTTCCCCATCTTCACCGAAAGCACCGACCGACTGATGCATGCGGTGCAGGGACGCTACACCAACGCCTTGTCGCCGGCCTCGTTGCTGCTGGCGTATCTGGACTGGCTGGTGCATCTGGCCAACTCGCCCGGCAAGGTGGGGGAAATGGCGCAAAACGCCATGTCCAAGGCACTGCCCCTGGCCCGCTTCACCGTCGATTCGTTGATGGGCCGCACCGATCCCGACCCCTTCGCGCCCTTGGCCCAGGATTCGCGCTTCGCCAGCGAGGGCTGGCAGAAATTCCCCTACAACGTCATGAGCCAAGCTTTTCTGTACACCGAGCAATGGTGGCACTACGCCACCACCAATGTGCGTGGCGTCGGCAAGCACCGCCAGAACGTGGTGGAATTCACCGCCCGGCAATTGCTCGACATGGTGTCGCCGGCCAATTTCTTCCTGACCAATCCCGACGTCATCAAGGTGACCACCGAGCAGAACGGCCAAAATCTGGTGCGCGGCCTGCAAAACCTATCCGACGACATCATGCGCAACCTGACCGGGCGTGATTACGTCAAGGACGAGAAGTTCCAGGTGGGCAAGGGCGTCGCCTGCACGCCGGGCAAGGTTGTCTTCCGCAACAAGCTGATCGAACTGATCCAGTACACCCCCACCACCGACAGTGTCCACGCCGAGCCCATCCTGATCGTACCGGCCTGGATCATGAAATATTACATCCTCGACCTGTCGCCGGCCAATTCCATGGTCAAGTGGCTGGTGTCCCAGGGTCACACGGTGTTCGTCATCTCGTGGAAGAACCCGGGCGCCGAGGATCGCGACATGGGCATGGCCGATTACCGCCGTCTGGGGGTGATGGCGGCGCTGGACGCCATCAACGCCGTCGTGCCGGGACAAAAGGTCCACGGCGCCGGCTATTGCCTGGGCGGCACGCTGTTGTCCATCGCCGCCGCCGCCATGGCGCGTGGAGGTGATGAGCGGTTGGCGTCGGTCACCCTGCTGGCGGCGCAGACCGATTTCGAGGATGCCGGCGAGATCATGCTGTTCATCGACGAAAGCCAGGTCACCTACCTGGAAGACGTCATGTGGGATCAGGGCTATCTGGACACCAAGCAGATGGCCGGCGCCTTCCAGATGCTGCGGTCCAACGATCTGGTGTGGTCGCGCATGATCCGCCAATACCTTTTGGGTGAAACCGACACCGCCAACGACCTGATGGCCTGGAATTCCGACGCCACCCGCCTGCCTTACAAGATGCACACCGAATATCTGCGCCGCCTGTTCCTCAACAACATGCTGTCCAAGGGGCGCTACACGGTCGAGGGCCGGCCGATCGCCCTGACCGACATTCGCGCCCCCATCTGCGCGGTGGGCACCACCAAGGACCACGTGGCGCCGTGGAAGTCGGTCTACAAGATCGGCATCCTGTCGGACACCGACGTCACCTTCATCCTGGCCAGCGGCGGCCACAATGCCGGCATCGTCTCGGAGCCCGGCCACAAGGGCCGCTCGTACCAGATCGCCACCCGCGCCGACGCCGACAAATACGTCGATCCTGACACCTGGGCCATGGTCACCCCCAAGCAGCAGGGATCGTGGTGGGAGCCGTGGCAGCAATGGCTGGCCGCCAACTCGTCCGGCCAGATCACCCCGCCCAAGATGGGCGCACCCGAGGCCGGCTATCCGCCCATCGCCGACGCCCCCGGCCTTTACGTCTTGATGCCCTGATAGGAAACATTAACCATTGCCGTGTTCTACTGCCTGTTGGAGTCACTCCAACAGGCAGTAAGGCGGCAACAAATGGCCAATGACGACACCATGGTCGGTGCCAAGCACCAGGAAGCGGTTTACGGCGTCAACGTCGAGTGTATCGCCGTGCTGGGGACCGCCAATCTGCCCATCGCCCAGTTGCTGAAGCTGGGCCGCGGCGCGGTCGTCGAACTTGACCGCAAGGTCAACGACCCCGTCGATTTGTACGTCAACCGCAAGCACATCGCCCGGGCGGAAGTGGTGGTGGTGGAAGACCATCTCGCCGTCACCGTCACCGAGGTGTTGAAGCGCGCCGCCGACTGAGTTTCCGTTCACTCCCAGGAAATCCAAACACCATGAAATTCTTCATCGACACCGCCGAGGTCGCCGAAATCGAAGCCCTGGCCGATACCGGTCTGGTGGACGGCGTCACCACCAACCCGTCGCTGATCGCCAAGTCGGGCCGCAACATCCTGGATGTCATCTGCGAGATTTGCGACATCATCCCCGGCCCGGTTTCCGCCGAAGTGGGCGCCACCGATTTCGCCACCATGCTGGCCGAAGGCCGCAAGCTGCGCGACCTGCGCCCCAACGTCACCGTCAAGGTGCCCCTGACCGTGGACGGCCTCAAGGTATGCAAGGTGCTGTCGGATGAAGGCACCCTGGTCAACGTCACCCTGTGCTTCTCGGCCAATCAGGCCATCCTGGCGGCCAAGGCCGGCGCCGCCTTCGTCTCGCCCTTCGTCGGGCGGCTGGACGATATCGGCCAGGACGGCATGCAGCTGATTTCCGACATCGTCGAGATTTACGGCCAATACCCCGATTTCACCACCGACGTGCTGGTGGCCAGCGTGCGCAATCCCATGCATGTCACCGACGCCGCCCGCCTGGGCGCCCACGTGGTGACCATGCCGCCGTCCATCCTGAAGCAGATGTACGGCCATGTGCTGACCGACAAGGGTCTGGCGGCGTTCTGCGCCGATTGGGCCAAGACCGGGCAAAGCATCCTTTAATCAGGCTTGCGCCAACCGCTCCATCTCGGCCAGAAAACCGGCCAGATTGCGTTGATAACCGCCATCGCCGCGACTGCCCCAATCCCTCAGCACCGGGATTTGGGCCCGGGCGATGGCGGCTTTATCCACGTCCCCCAGCCGCCGCAGCAAGGTGGAAAACCCCACATAGACATCGCCGCCCATGGGCTTGGCGGCCAAGGCCGTCAGGCTTTGCGTCAGACCGGCGGCCATGGGCAGCAGGCGCTCGGCATAGGCGCGTAATAGCGGGGCCTGATCCTCGAGCGCTTGCCGCTCACACAGATAATCCTGCCGATCCAGGATTTTGCCGTTTTCATAGACCGCCGGCGCCCGCTCCGAGACGTCGCAAGCCCAGCCGGGCCGCGGCCGCAGCAAATCGGCCTGATCCGCCTCGGCCCGCCAGCCGAAGAACGGCATGGCCCGGCAACGCAGCGGCTTGTGGTCATGGATGGAACACAGGCCTTCACCGTCCAGGGCCGGACAGGCGGCATCACGCGGCAGATAGGCCACCGGCATCACCCGCAGGGCCAGCTTCTTGTCCAGCATCACCCCCAACCGGGCGGCGACGTCGAAGGATTTGCTTTTCGCCCGCACCGGAGTGAAGGCCACCGCCAGCGGAAAACGCCCGGCCTGGGCCAAGGCTTCATCCACGGTCAAGGGCAACACGCCGTGACAGCACTTGCCGCAGGCGGTACAGGCGAAGTGGGCAGCCATGCGTCAGGCGCCACAGCACTTCTTGTACTTGTTGCCCGACCCGCACGGGCACGGATCGTTGCGCCCAACCTTTTCCACCTGCCGGGGCGCGGTCTTGGGATTGACCTGACCGTCCACGTACAGCCATTTGCCGTCGTCGCGGCGGAAGTGCCCCACTTCATGATGGGCATGCGGCTGATTGTTGATGCGGAAATAGGCGACGTATTCGATTTCCGCCACGTCGCCTTGGTCGTTGACCCGGCGCACCTCGACGAATTGAGCCTTGGCCTGCTTGGCCGAGGCCTCCACCTCGGCGCGCTCGAACTCGTCCATCTTTTCCGGCGCCAAGGTGGCGGCGAGGAAATCCATGTCGCCGTCGCAAAAAGCCACATAGCGGGCGCGCAACAGCGCCTCGGCCGAGGGGGCTGGGCTGCCGCCGATGATGGGGGCACAGCATTGATCGAAATCCAGGCCGGAGCCGCAGGCGCACTTGCTCATGATTCAGTCCTTACGAAACAGCGGCAACACCATAACCACAGCGACGGAAACCGGCAATTGATTGACGCCGCCAGCCGGCGGGCTTAGGTTTCCGCTCTTCACTTTATCAGTTGGGACCGAAAACCATGTCCGATCTTGCCGCTCTCGCCCGCACCTCCTCGGCCTGGCCCTTCCAAGAGGCCAAGACCCTGCTGGACGAGCGACTGGGCGGCAAATGTCCGGACAAGGGCTATGTGCTGTTCGAGACCGGCTACGGCCCGTCCGGCCTGCCCCATATCGGCACCTTCGGCGAGGTGGTGCGCACCACCATGGTCAGGAACGCCTTCAAGATTCTGGCCCCCGAAATCCCCACCCGTCTGTTCGCCTTTTCCGACGACATGGACGGCCTGCGCAAGGTGCCCGACAACATCCCCAACAAGGACATCGTCGCCCCCCATCTGGGCAAGCCGCTCACCCGCATCCCTGACCCGTTCGGCACCCACGAAAGCTTCGGCCATCACAACAACGCCCGGCTGCGGGCGTTTTTGGACAGCTTCGGCTTTGAATACGAGTTCCAGTCGGCGACCGAATGGTACGAGACCGGCAAGTTCGACGCCGCCAAGCTGCGCATCCTGGAATGCTATGATCAGGTGATCAACGTCATCCTGCCGACGCTCGGCGAGGAACGGCGCCAGACCTATTCCCCCTTCCTGCCGGTGTGCCCGGAGACGGGCGTGGTGTTGCAGGTGCCGGTGGTGGAACGCAACGTCGCCGCCGGCACCATCGTCTATCGCCGCGAAGACGGCAGGCTGGTGGAAACCCCGGTGACCGGCGCCCATTGCAAGATGCAGTGGAAGGCCGATTGGGCCATGCGCTGGTATGCGCTGGGCGTCGATTATGAAATGAGCGGCAAGGATCTGATCCCGTCGGTGGAATTGTCGGGCCGCATCTGCCGCAATATCGGCGGCACCCCGCCCTTGAACCTGACCTACGAATTGTTCCTGGACGACCAGGGCCAGAAGATCAGCAAGTCCAAGGGCAACGGTCTGGCGGTGGAAGACTGGCTGAAATACGCGCCGCCCGAATCGCTGGCGCTGTTCATGTATCAAAAGCCCAAGGCGGCCAAGCGGCTGTATTTCGACGTGATCCCGCGTTCGGTCGATGATTATCTGACCTTTTTGGGCAAGTTCGACACCGACGAGACGCAAAAGCGCCTGGATAGCCCGGTGTGGCACATCCACAACGGCCAGCCGCCGCGCGAGGATTCGCACCTGACCTTCAGCATCCTGCTGAATTTGGCCAGCGTCTGTAATTCGGAAGACAAGGCCGTGCTGTGGGGCTTCATCCAGCGCTACGCCCCCGGCGCCAGCCCCGAGACCGCGCCGATCCTCGACAAGCTGGTCGATGGCGCGGTCGCCTATTACCGCGATTTCGTCAAGCCGGCGAAGCAGTATCGCACCGCCACCATCGACGAGGCCCAGGCCTTCGCCGACCTGGAAGCGGCCTTGCGTGCCCTGCCCGCCGATGCCAGCGCCGAGGAGATCCAGTCGGCAGTCTACGATATCGGCAAGCGCGATTGCTTCGGCGAGTTGAAGGCGTGGTTCAAGGCCTGTTACGAGGTATTGCTGGGCCAGGACCAGGGGCCGCGCATGGGCAGCTTCATCAAGCTTTACGGTATCGACAACACCATCACCTTGCTGGGCAAGGCGGCCAAGGGCGAAAGCCTGGCCTGACGGCATTCGGGAAAAAGTCCCTCGGCTTTGCCTCGGTGTACTTTTTCCCGTTGATTGAAGCGGAGAAAAATAGGCTTGGGGCGGCCCTGCGCCTATTTTTCGCTTTTATCTTTTACCGCCTTTGCCAAGCAAAGGCGGGAGAAAGACAGAAACCCGCGCGGAAAGCTCGCTTGAGCACGGGTTTTCCTTCTCCAAATCGAGAAAAAGTACACTGAGCGAAGCGAAGGACTTTTTCTCGGGCGACTACAGCGGCCAGGGGCTTTTTTCCCGGACGAAGCGGGCGAATTCGTCGGGCGGCAGCGCCTTGGCGAAATAGAACCCCTGCGCCTCGTCGACGCCATGGGCTTTCAGGAAATCCAGCTGTTCGATGGTTTCCACGCCCTCAACGTTGACGCGGGTGCCCAGCGAATGGCCCAGGGTGACGATGGCGTTGACCACCGCTGCGTTGTCCGGGTGCAGGCCGATATCGACGACGAAGGACCGGTCGATCTTCAGCTTGTCCACCGGGAACCGCTTCAGGTAATTGAGCGACGAATAGCCGGTGCCGAAATCGTCGATGGAAATCAGCACCCCCATGTCGCGCAATTGCCTGAGCACGTCCACCGTCGCCTCGACATTCTGCATGGCGATGCCTTCGGTGATTTCCAACTGCAACTGATCGGGGGGGAAGCCGGTCTGATCCAGGATGTCGGCGATCATGGCCAACAGCGCGGTGTGGTTCTTGAACTGCACCGGCGACAGGTTGACGGCGATTTTCTGGGGCGGCAACCCGGCCCGCGCCCAATCGCGCCCTTGCAGGCACGAGCGGTGCAAAATCCAGCGGCCCAAGGGGACGATCAGATCGGTGCGTTCAGCGATGGGGATGAACTCCACCGGACTGACCCAACCGCGCGTCGGGTGTTTCCAGCGGATCAGGGCCTCGCAGCCGACCACCTCGCCGGTCTTCATCTCGATCAGCGGCTGGTAGTGCATTTCCAACTGATCGGTGCCCAAGGCGACGCGCAGATCGTGTTCCACCACCTTGCGCGCCTGGATTTCGGCGTCCATCTCGGCGACGTAGAAATGGTAATTGTTCCGCCCCTCGGCCTTCGAGCGGAACATGGCCAGATCGGCATTCTTCAGCAAGACCTCGGAATCAACCGCATCATCGGGGAAAATGGTGATGCCGATGGAGGTCGAGGTGTTGACCTCGTGTTCATCCAGCCCGAACGGCTCGCTGATCGAGGCGATGATGCTTTCGGCCACGTTGCTGGCGCCCTCGGGATCGTCCAGATTGGTCAGCACTACGGCGAACTCATCGCCGCCCAGCCGCGCCACCGTGTCGGTTTCACGCACGCAGCGCAACAGCCGCTTGGCCACCGCCTTCAACAGCAGATCGCCCAGGTGATGGCCCAGGGTGTCGTTGATATCCTTGAACTTGTCCAGGTCCAGGAACATCAGCGCCACCTTGTGGCCCAGACGCTTGGCCTGGGCCAGGGCGGTGCGCAGGCGTTCCTGGAACAATACCCGGTTGGGCAGGCCGGTCAGCGAATCGTGATGGGCCAGATGATGGATGCGGGCCGCCGCCAGCTTGCGCTCGGTGACGTCGCGCCCGACCATGACCAGACCGCGGCGGGCGCCGTCTTCCTCGTAAAGCGGAATCTTGATGACGTCGAACACCTTGGCGCCGCCATCGGGGGTGGGCAGTTCCTTTTCATAGGCGACCGGTTTCTTTTCCTGCCAGGCCCGCTCGTCCGACAGCGACCCGGTCAGCATGAACTCGCCGAAGCCGCGCGACATATGGGCCAGGTCGGCCGAGGTGCGCCCGTGATAATCCACGTGGTCAAGGCCGGCGATATCCAGATAGAACTTGTTGGCCACCAGCCACTTGCCCTTGCCGTCCTTGAAACAGACCAGATCGGGCATGGCGTTGATCAGGGTGGACAGCCATTCCTTCTGCTTGCGCAGTTCCTCTTCCGCCGCCTTGCGCTCGGTGATGTCGTGGGCGATGGCGACGAACAGGCGCTGGCCGCCCAACTCCATGGCGTTGAGCGATAATTCCAGTGGGAAACTGGCGCCGATCTTGCGCCGCCCGACCACTTCGGCCCGGACATCCAAAAACCGCTCGGTTTCCAACTGGCCGCTTTTGCTCAGCACCCCGGGGATCAGCAGCCCCACCGACTTGCCGACGATCTCGTAAGGGTCATAGCCGAAAATCCGGATGGCCGCCGGGTTGTAGGTGCCAATGGCACCATCCTCGCCGAAGGTGACGATGGCGTCGGCGGTATTGTCGACGATGGCGCGGTTGTGCAATTCCGACAGCCGATAGTTCTCGGCCAAGGCCTGCATGGTACGGGCCTGCTGACGCAGCAACGCCTCGCGGTGGCTCATGGTGGTGACGTCGAAGACCTGAATCAGGCAGTCGCGCTGATCTTCGGCCACCACCACCGGCTTGACGGCGACGATCTGCTGCATGGGCTCGGGCTTGCCCGGCGTCCGTCCTTCATGATTGAGCGGAAACAGGCGCTTGTTGATGGACGACGACAAGATGGCCGATAAGCCGCCGTGCAACGCCTCATCCACGGCGCCGACCACTCGGGCGCCTTGCAATTGCGGATACAGATCCTGCAAGCGAGTGCCCAAGGCGGCCTCGGCGGTGATGCCGGACGCCTTGGTCATCCAGGCGTTCCACAATTTCACCAGCCCGTCCTGACCAATCAGGATGATGCCGATCTCGCCGGCATCGGTCAAAGTCCGCAGGATATGGTCGGGAACGATACCGGTCATGGGCTGGTCTTATTCCCCGATCTGAGCCATGACATAGGCGTGCACGGCATCGACGAAATGATGGGCCGAAGTGATGTCCATGACAAATGCCAGATAACCGTGCACATCCTTGGATTTGACCGCGAAATCCACGTGCAGGAACATCACCATCTCGGAATCACCACCCGTGCCGGAGCGGTCACCAGTGTCGAGAATACGCCCGCCGCGACCGCGAATATAGCACGGCAACGAACTTTCCACCCCCATGCCCAACTGATTGGCCAAAGACCCCAGGCAGGCATTGAGGATGATGTTGCCCACCTCCATCAGGGCTTCCTGCTCCAGTTCGGTCAACTGGTCGAGCGGCAGATCGTCCCCCAGCATCTGACGCACCAGATGCAAGCTGCGCCGTTCGGGGAAGATCAGCATGATGTCGCCGTTGAAGCGGCCCTGGAAGGTTTGCCGCACCGCCACCGATTCACCGCCGCCGGTTTCCTCGTCCAAGCGGATGGCGGCCTGATCGGGGGTGAGGAAATGCACCAGGGGTACCGACAGGCGCACCTCGTCCTCGACCAGTTGTGACAGGGCGCTGGCCGCCTGACCGATGGCGATGTTGATGATTTCGGTGACCGCGTCGCGTTGAACCTCGTTAAGGAAATCGGTCATGCTTCATCCACGCTGAGAAAGGCCATCAAGACGTCGCCGCGCACCGGTTTGGACATGAACCCCACCCCCATTTCCTCGGCCTGCTCGCGCACCGGGTCTTGGATGTTGGCGGTCAACAGCGTGACCACCGCCTGCGGATAGACGGATTTCAGCCGCTTGGTCGCCTCCAGGCCGCCCATGCCCGGCATGTTGACGTCCATGATGACGAAGTCCGGCAACACGCGGGAATAGACTTCCAGCGCCTCTTCACCGGTGGCGGCCTCGACCACCTGCCAGCCGGGGCGGTCGGTTTCGATCATCTTGCGCGTCATCATGCGCGCCACCCGGCTGTCATCGACCAGTAGAACCGTTTTCTTCACCGCCACCGCCCGCTCCTTACCCGTCCCGAAAAAGTCCATGGGAAATCTATGCTTGACGCATGGCCTTGCCGCAAGCCTAAAGTCCAGGAACGCCAACACTCGGGAAGAGCGAAAACATGCTCAGTCATCATGCCGGCTTGGTCTATGTCATGGTGCTGGTTTCCGCCGCTGATGGCGACATGACCGACGCCGAGTTGAAAACCATCGGCGAGATCGTCGAATTTCTGCCCATTTTCAGTGATTACGACCCAAGCTTGCTGCTGAAAAGCACCGCTGCCTGTGCCGAATTGCTGGATGCCGACGACGGTATGAACCGGGCTTTGGATTTCATCAAGGCGTCACTGCCGCTCAGCCTGCGAGAGACCGCCTATGCCCTGGCCTGCGACGTCGCCGCGTCGGATGGCGAAGGCCATCCCGAGACAAGGCGGCTGATGGAAATGCTGCGCCATCGCCTGGATATCGACCGCCTGATCGCGGCGGCCATTGAACGCGGCGCCATCGCCCGCTTCGTCCGCCCGCTGGAAACACATTGAGGTACTTGCAAAAGTCGGCGCCTGAAGCTAATTTCGCGCCCTTGCCTTCAGGCGAGACCGTGCCGGCGTAGCTCAGTTGGTAGAGCAGGGCTTTCGTAAAGCCAAGGTCGGGGGTTCGAGTCCCTCCGCCGGCACCATGAATATCCAATAAAAACAAATAGTTAGCCAAGCTCCTTGACAGGCGCAGGCCGCTGTTTTGCAATTCGCAGTGATTTCGCAGTTGGCTTGCGGCGCAAGCACAACTGCAAGCTGTGAGGCGCAAAATGGCACGAGAGGCCAAGCAGGAATACCGCTACCACGAGGACGGGGCGATCGCGCTCTATCGTCGCCCCAACAGCGCCATGTGGTATGCGCGCTGCAAATTGGACGACGGCGTTGCGCTGAACCCGTTCAGCACCGGCACCGAGGATGAGCGGGAAGCCGTCAAAACCGCGAAGAAGCGCATGCTCTATGCCGAGGTGGACCGCGAACGCGGGATCGAGCCCGGCGGCAAGACCTTCGCCTTCATCGCCGAGCAATGGCTGAAGCGCAAACGGGTCGAGGTCGAGAAAGGCATCTCCACCAAGATCAAGGTGGATGCCTACGAGGCCATCGTCCGCCGCTTCCACATCCCCTATTTCGGCAAGACCAAGATCACCGAGATCACGCCAAGGAAGCTGACCGCCTACGAGGATTGGCGCGCGACCTATTGGACCAGCGGCCCCGGCTCGCTGGCCGAGACCGAGACGATCCGCCGCAAGGACGGCAAGGAATACGTCCGTAAGACCAAACGGGTCGCGCGCGGCAAGCGGGACGCCGAGGACACGGTGCTGCGGCAAATCTTCAAGTTCGCGGTCAGGGAGGAATACCTGCCGGTGGAGCGCATGCCGACCGTCGGCGGCAAGCAAGGTGGCAGCACCAACGGCAATGGCCGCCATTCCAACCGCCGCCCCGCCTTCACCGCCGAGCAGGCGACCAAGCTGCTGAACTACGACGCCAACGAGTTCTACCCGCTCAGCGACAAGATGACGCCCGAGGCGGTGAAGCGGCTGGAGAACGACCGCATGGTGTTCAAGGCGTGGCTGGCGCTGATGCTGGGCACCGGCCTGCGACCGGGCAAGGAACACCAAGCCATCCGCTGGCGCCACTTCGAGCAGCACCAGGACCGCGATGGCCGCGACCACCTGTTCCTGACCATCCAGAAGGACACCAAGACCGGCGCCCGCACCGTCCACGTCGATGACGAGGTCTATGCCAAGTACCTGACGCCCTACAAGGTATTCCCCAGCCGCGACGACGACTTCACAATCACCGACAGCGCGACGGGTAAACCGACCTACGGCACCCGCTTCAAATCGCCCGACGATTTCGTGTTCTGCGATCAGGATACCGGCGCGCCGATCCAGAAGTTCGACCGCCAGTTCCACACCATGCTGCGCAATCTGAAGATGGAAAAGGATGACAACGGCGACCCATTCACGCCCTACAGCCTGCGCCACACTTGGGCGACGCTGAAACTGAACGCGGGCATGGACATGCGGCTGGTGGCGCTCAACATGGGCACCAGCCCCGAGATGATCCATCGCCATTACGGCCACGACAACACCCGCAGCCGAGCGGCGGAATTCACCAATGTGTGGCTGACCGAGGAGGATGAGGAATAAGCCGGTGACGGGCATTGCGTTCAATGACGCAGCCGGATCAAATGTTGGAAATTTGGAGTTAGCGGAAATGCTTCGTGAGCGTTTAACAAAAAAGTGGCTGTGGTCCTTGCCGGAAGGCTGCTTCATCATCAGCAACTGCGGCCACCCGAATGGCTCGCCCATCTTTGCGGAACAGCTGATGCCGCTGGCAGAGAGGGAAGAGCAATGGGGGCGGATCAAAGGCAAGCATCTGGATGGGACGCTCTTTGAGGTTTACGACAATGCCCGCGCGTTTGAGAACTACATGGCCCGTTGGAAATAAGAGGCGCGGGCATCCACCATACAATTTGCAGGCCCTTAGATAGTTCGTCTACGGCCCTGAATTAAAAAGATAAATCGGCAGATTTTCCGAAAATCGGTCGCTAGCGTGTGTTTAACGGAAACACACGGAGAACGACCGATGTCCACCCTGACCAAGCTGAAGCTCGCCAACGCCTCCCGCAAGCCGGTCGAGGAGACCCCGGAAGAACGCATGCGCAACCGCATGGTCGCGCATCTGACCGAACAGTTGGAAATGGCGACCGCCCTTGCCGAAGGCCGCCCCTACAAGGCCACCCGCATTGTGCGGGAAAAGGGCGAGGACGGCACGACCGTCACCGTTGAACGCGAAAAGCGCCTGCGCCCTTGGTACTGGCACGACCTGAGCGGCAAGTGGTTCATCGAACTCCGCTACGCAAACACCATCCTGGCGCTGGGCAAGGACCAGAACGCCATCGAGATCTGGACCAAGGACAAGCTGGTGCCAACGATCCAGACCGTCATCGATGCCGTGAAGGCGGGTGAGCTGGATGCGGCGATGAAGACCGCGTTGGCCGCGCGCAAGAAGCCCGGCAAGTCTGCTTAACGCTTTCACCCTGCCGTGCATGGCGACATGCACGGCAGGGCCATGAGCGCGCCATTTATGGGCGGCACTCGATAGCGGCTTCCCAACGTCCGCAATGCGCCCAAGCTGGTCATTCGGGTTGTTCATACCGTTCTTCCAAAGCGGACGTCTGACTGAATCGCAATTACGGCTGCCGGATCGCTAGCCCACCATCATCTCGCCACAATCGATCTTTCAAATAACGTTGTTCAGAAAGATTGATTTAAGGAGGCGGGCATGCATTCGGGCAGCCAGGACCATCCGGAAAACCACCGGAGCACCAAGATGGCACGGGCCGAAGCGGTCGCTGTTCACGCTCCGTCACCTCGGCCACCCGACTTGATCCATCCCGGTCGGAATTTCGTCATGCCCCAGCGGTGGCGGTGAGCGTCATGTGGCAGGAATTCATGACGAAATGGCTGGGAGGCTGGGCCGCAAGGCGCATGGCCACGGGCGCCCTCATCGTTTCGATGACGATGGCGGCTGGTGGGGCATGGGCGAAGGACGCAGTCTGCCCTCCATCGACGCCCCCCAATCGAATTCTCCAATCCGTGCCATGACCTTGACGGACATTCAGGCGCTGCCGAACAAGCCCGACCCGAGGGTCGAGGGATCTGTTATCATGACCGAGGGATATCCCATCCACGCGATTGCCGTCCGTCCGACGGTATCGCGATGCGAAGCCCGGGTTGAGCGCAGCTACCGGCTCCGCTTGCTGTCCGAGAAGCCGTCCGCTTTGAAGGGACGCTTCAGTTTTCGTCACGCTGTCGTGGCGACGATGCCGGCTCGATTGGTGGAAGGTCGCATAGACGCCAACGGCGCACCCATCGCCCTGGTGGGCGGGCGGGTTCGCCTGACCGACATGCTGACCTTCATCGCAACGAACAAGGAAAAGCTGAACAAGACCCAAGGCAGCCTGTGGGAGTTGGTTGCCGTTTCCCATGTCGCTCCCTGCCCCGAGGGCGCCTGTCTCGCCACGGGACCATAGAGGAGAACGCCCATGCGAATGGCAATCCGCTTCATTCTCCCCCTTCTCCTGGTGCTGGGCGGCATCGCCTGGGGCGGCGCGCCGCTGGTTGGTTCCCTGGTCGAGCGCTGGTTCCGCGCCGATGTGGAGATGCGTTCGCAGCTGGTGTTCAACTCGGTCCAGGAATCGGTGACCGGGCTGGTCCTGGCCAAGGCCGACCGCAAGATCGATGCTTTGTTCAAGCACATCACCCAGGACGAGCGCCTGCTGGCCCTGGGCCTGTGCACGCCCGACGGGCAGTTGGCCCAGAGGTCCACGGCTTGGCCCAAGGCCCTGGCCTGTCCCCCGGCGCCCGCCCTGAACCATGCCTTCGCCGTCCAGCACATCGGCGGCGGGCCAGTGCTGGTCGCCACCTTCGCTCTGACCGCCGACAACACCACTCTCGGCCGTCTGGTCATTCTCCACGATTTGCGCTTCATCGAACGGCGCAGCGACAGCGCCGAGCTTTATCTCGCGGGCTTCCTCGCCCTGCTGGGATTGGGGGCGGCGGGCGTGACCGTGGTGGTCGCCCGCCTGACGCTGCGCGGCTGGATCAAGGCGGTGCGCAAGGGATTGGCGGGACGCAGCGACGGTAAGGACGATTCCGCCCTTTCTCGCGATGTGGAACCGCTGGTGCGCGAGATGCGCAAGATCCTGCGCGATCTCGACACACCGCGCGTCCTGACCGAAGCCATCCGGGTGGATTGGAGCCCCGACAGCCTGCGCAGCGTGTTGCGTGACGAATTGCCCGGGGCCGAAATCATGGTCATTTCCAACCGCGAGCCCTACATCCACAACCTCGAGGACGGCAAGGTGGTGCTGCAGCGCCCGGCCAGCGGTCTGGTGACGGCGCTGGAACCCATCATGCGGGCCTGCGGCGGCACCTGGATCGCCCATGGCAGCGGCTCGGCCGACCAGTCCATGGTGGACGAGAACGATCATCTCCAGGTGCCGCCGGAAGCTCCCGCCTATACCCTTCGCCGCCTGTGGCTGTCGGACGAGGAACAGGACGGCTATTACTACGGCTTCGCCAATGAGGGCATGTGGCCGCTGTGTCACATCGCTTTCGTCCGCCCCAGCTTCCGTGCGACGGACTGGGAGCAATACGTGGCGGTCAACCGCAAGTTTGCCGACGCCGTGGTGGCTGAGGCCAAAACCCCCAACCCGGTGGTGCTGGTCCAGGACTACCATTTCGCCCTGCTGCCCAAGATGGTGCGGGAAAGGCTGCCCGAGGCGACCATCATCACCTTCTGGCACATTCCCTGGCCCAATCCCGAGGTCTTCAGCATCTGTCCTTGGAAGGAGGATATCCTGTCGGGTCTGCTGGGCTCGTCCATCCTGGGCTTCCATACCCAGTTCCACTGCATCAACTTCCTGGAATCCGTGGACCGGTTCCTGGAAAGCCATATCGACCGTGAGCACAGCACGGTCAGGGCCGGCAACAGCACCACCCTGGTGCGCCCCTATCCCATATCCATCGAATGGCCGCCCAGCACCCTGGCCTGCCAGCCGCCCGCCGAGGAGTGCCGCGAGAGCGTGCGGCGCAAATACGGCGTCGCCCCCGAGACCAAGCTGGCGGTGGGCGTCGAGCGCTTCGACTACACCAAGGGCATCGCCGACCGCTTCCATGCGGTGGGCAGCCTGCTGGACGCCCATCCCGAATGGATCGACCGCTTCACCCTGCTGCAGATCGCAGCACCCACCCGCTCACGCCTTGCCGCCTATCGTGATACCCAAGTGGAGGCGGAAAAGGCCGCCGCCGTAATCAACGACCGCTTCGGCCGCAACGGCTGGGTGCCGATCATCCTTGTGCCCAAGCATCACGAGCCCGAGGACGTCTTCACCCTGTTCCGCGCCGCCGACGTCTGCTTGGTGTCCAGCCTGCATGACGGCATGAATTTGGTGGCCAAGGAATTCGTTGCCGCCAGAGATGACGAGGACGGCGTGCTGGTGCTGTCCACCTTTGCCGGGGCGTCGCGGGAATTGCTCGAAGCGCTGATCGTCAATCCCTATGACGTCCAGGCCATGGGCGAAGCGCTGCATACGGGCCTCTCCATGCCCGCCGTGCAGCGCCGCGAACGCATGCGGCTGATGCGCGAGATGGTGGGAGAGAACAACATCTACTTCTGGGCGGGACGGATGCTGCTGGACGCCGCCCGCATGCGCAAGCGCCGCAATATCGAATATCGCATCGAGGCGGTAAGCCGGGGCGCCCTCACCGTGGGGAATCCGTGATGGGCGGCCTCCCTCCCTCGACGGATCAGGCCGGCTGGGCCTTGTTCCTCGATATCGACGGAACCTTGCTCGATCTGGCGGCCACCCCCGAAGACGTGGTCATTCCCGAAGGGTTGCCGCAAGTTCTGGACTCCCTGGCCCGCGCCTTAGGGGGCGCCCTTGCCCTGGTCAGTGGCCGGTCTCTCGACAGCATCGACGGACTCTTTCCCGGCCCATGGGATGCGGTGGGCTGTCACGGCGCGGAATGGCGCCTGGGCGGCCAGAGGTTCACTCCGCCGCCGCCCTGGCCCGAAGGCCTTATCGCCGGGATCGAGGCCGCCCGGCGCAGACTCCCCGGTGTCATGCTGGAGCGCAAAAGCCAGTCCCTGGCGCTGCACTTCCGCGCGGCTCCCGAGCAGGAGGCCGCCGTCCGCACCCTGGCCGAAGCAGCCGTCGCGACGGATACGCACGGACTTGACCTGCTGGAGGGAAAGTCGGTGATGGAGATCCTTCCCGCCGGAAACAGCAAGGGCCTAGCCATCGAGCGCTTCATGCGACTGCCCCCCTATACCGGTCGGCGACCGGTCTTCGCCGGCGACGACGTGACCGATGAAAGCGGCTTTATCGCCGTCAACGCCATGGGCGGCCTGTCCATTCATGTGGGCGACAGCCCAACGACCCAGGCGCTGTTCCGCTTTCCCGATACCCAGGCCATGCGCCATTGGCTGAACGGACTCAATACAGCATTGGGAGGACACCAAGACCATGAATAGCCTTGATCTCGGCGTCATTGGCAATTGCAACATTGCCGCCCTGGTGGACGCACAAGCGACCATCGTCTGGGGGTGTTTCCCCCGCATCGACGGTGACACGGTGTTTCATGCCCTACTTAACGAAGGCAAGAACGATGGAATGTTCTCCATCGAGCTGGTGGACCAGCTTCATTCGGAACAGGCTTACCTTCCCAATTCGGCCATCCTGCGCACCATGCTATACGACCATCACGGCGGCATCGCCGAGGTGGTGGATTTCGCGCCCCGCTTCGCCTTGTACGAGCGCATCTTCCGCCCGCCCATGATCGTCCGGCGGATCAGGGCGATCCAGGGGCGACCACGGGTGCTGGTGCGGCTGCGGCCAGGTTTCGAGAATGGCGGGCTGAAGCCTCAGATCACCCGGGGCAGCAACCACCTGCGCTATGTGTCGCCCGCCCAGACGCTGCGTCTGACCACCAATGCGCCGGTCTCCTACATCACCGAGGAACGGCCCTTCGTCCTTGACCGGCCCATCGACCTGCTGCTGGGCAGCGACGAAAGCCTTCAGGCCGGAGTGGAAACCACGGCCCGCGACCTGTTCGAGCGGACGCTCGACCATTGGCGCAGTTGGGTCCGCTCGCTGTCCATTCCCTTTGAGTGGCAGGACGCGGTGATCCGCGCCGCCATCACCCTGAAGCTGTGCAATTTCGAGGAAACCGGCGCCATCGTCGCGGCACTCACCACCTCCATCCCGGAAGCGCCCGAGACGGAGCGCAACTGGGATTACCGCTTCTGCTGGCTGCGCGACGCCTATTTCGTCATCCATGCCCTGAACCGTCTGGGCGTCACCCGGACCATGGAGGACTATCTGCGCTTCATCAACGACATCGTCGAGGAAGCCCAAGACGGGGAGTTGCGGCCGGTCTACGGCATCACCCGCGACACCTCCATCGACGAGATCACCATTCCCCATCTGGCCGGGTATCGGGACTTTGGGCCGGTGCGGGTGGGTAATCAGGCCCATATCCAGATCCAGAACGACGTCTATGGCAGCGTGGTGCTGGCCTCGACCCATGCCTTCTTCGACCAGCGCCTGGCCCATCCCGGCAATACCGCTCTGTTCGAGCAGTTGGAGCGCCTGGGCAATCGTGCCGTCGCCGTGTTCGACAAGCCCGATGCGGGCCCTTGGGAATTGCGCACCATCGCCTCGGTCCACACCTTCTCGTCCGTGATGTGCTGGGCCGCCTGCGATCGCTTGGCCAAGATCGCGCGCCACATCGGCCAGACCGACCGCGCCACCTACTGGCGCCGCGAGGCCAACCGCCTGCACGCCATCATCTGCGAGCGGGCCTGGAATGACCAACGGGGCTGCTTCGTCTCCACCTTCGACGGCGACGAGTTGGACGCCACCCTTCTGCTGCTCCATGAAGTGGACTTTCTGGCCGCCGACGATCCACGCTTCGCCGCCACGGTGGATGCCGTCGCGGCCACCTTACGCACCGGCGACTTCCTCTATCGCTACGTGGCTGAGGACGATTTCGGTCGCCCTTCGACCGCTTTCCTCATCTGCGTCTTCTGGTATATCGACGCCCTGGCCGCCCTGGGGCGGCACGACGAGGCCCGCGCGCTATTCGAGACGGTGCTGGCGCGTCGTAATCCGCTGGGCCTGCTGTCCGAGGATATCGACCCGCGCAGCGGCGAATTGTGGGGCAATTTCCCCCAGACCTATTCCATGGTCGGGCTGATCAACTGCGCCATGCGGCTGTCGCGCCATTGGGAGGACGCCTTCTGATGCCTCGGTCCTAGCCGGAATATCTCTACGCCGTACTGATTGCCTTCGTGGTGACGGTGCGTCTGATCGTCCGTACGGTAGCAACGGCCGCCTGCTGATGATGCTGGGCGGCATCGTCACCCTGTTCGCCCTTGAGCAACGCCAATCTGGTGGAAGCGAATTTGACCGGTGCCACTCTGACGAAGGCTTCCCTTCGCGGGGCCAATCTGAAAGGCGCCATTCTGTCGAAGACCACGCTTCAAGGCGCCGACCTTTCCGGCGCCACCTGGACCGACGGCCGCGTCTGCGCCGAGGGTTCCATCGGCGGGGGCAAATAGGCATTTGGAGTGGAGAGACACGCGTCTTCTCCACTCCGGCCAGCCGTCACATCATGTTGGACATCTTGGAGGCGGCGGCCGCTTCCGACTTGCAGTCATCGCTCTTGTGCATAGCCCGCGCGTGCTTGGCGGCCTGGATATGCTGCCAGGCCCCTGCGATGGCTTCCGGCTTGGCCTTGGACATCTTCAGGGCATGCTCGGCCGAATGAATGGCGCGGGTACAGGCGGAAACACGCGGCTTCTCTACCTGGGCCGGCATTGCCGCCGCCGGGGCTGGGGCTGGAGCAGGAGAAGCGACCGGAGCCGGTGAAGCTGTTGGGGCGGGCGTGGTCGCCGGCATCGGCGTTTCGGCAGGGGGCGTGGCCGGCATCGCAGGAGTCGTGGGGGCGGCTGCCGTGGCAGCAGCCGGTGCGGAAGTCGCCGCAGGCGGAGCATCGGCGGCAAAGGCTGATCCAGCTGCGATCAAGGCGGCTACGGTGAAGGCACCGATCAGGGTGTAGCTCATAATGTTCCTCCCGGAGTGTTCGACGGGCGCCCATACGCCTCGCCGTAACGAGGCAAAGAGCCTAGCGCCACACCGTGTCAGGAATGAGGCAAGCCTCCCACTCTTTGGAAAGTGGGGCTGACGCTGAGGGGGGGCCCAAACGGATCGGAGAAGCCCCATCGCTGTCATGGGACTGAGCACGCCGGCCTACCCCTCCCACTATCGATGCAAGATCTGGCCTGCCATCCGAGGGCCTTGAAAGCAGCCCGTCCCCGTCCGGCCCTTCAGCGCTGCCCATCCAGACCCAGCTCAAGCCGTTTCTTCTTCGACAGGCTCTGTGCGACGATGGCATGCGACTGGCGGATATAGTCCCGCAGATTGCCATCCGACAGACCGGGCTTGGCATAATGCTGAATCCATTTGAGGCCGCGTGATGCCAGGTATGGAGCCGGACGCAGACCCGGTTGTTCCTTGAGAATCTCGTAGGACAGGTCGCTGACCTTGAAGACGAAGCTCGGCTCGCCGCCGTCCCAGCCGCCGATCGCGAAGACCTTGCCGCCGACTTTCCAGACGTCCGCTCCGCCCCACTGGACCACATGGGCAGTGGCGGGAAGCGCCCGGCAGAAGGCGTTGAATTCCTCGTAGGTCATCTGTTCCGTCTAAATTGCTACCACTTGCACCTGCGGTTACATTACCTCGCGTCTTAGCAGCTGAGGAAGGCGTAGCCGTCGGGTCTCGTCTCGCGGACGACACCGCTATGTTTCGTCTCAGATCCCCATGGTCCTGCCCGCCATCGGCCCACCTCTTCGGTGTGGAACGAAAAGGCGCCGTGTAATCCTCATGGTTGTCACTATCGGCCAAAAGGAGAACGGCTATGGGACGCTCCGAATATGATCCATGTGCGAAAGATCAACGGCCGTGGAATGCGGGCCGAAAGGTTGGCGCTAAGCGCGCGCTGAAGCCACAGCAAGTTTGGGCTATCCGGTTCTGGTTGGATCGAGAGCAGAGATTGCGTGACCGCGCGATGTTCGATCTAGCGATCGACAGCAAGCTTCACGGGTGCGACATCGTCAAAATGAGAATTGGAGACGTCGTCAGAGGCGGTCAGGTTCGCTCAAGGGCGATCGTCGTTCAGCAAAAAACTGGCCGGCCGGTTCAGTTCGAGCTCCTTGAACCTGCTCGCAACAGTATTCTTGCTTGGCTCGAACGTCGAGGAGGGACGCTTGATGACTTCGTTTTTCCCAGCAGGATCAATCATGCCAAGCATATCAGCACCCGACAGTATGCGCGTCTCGTCGATGAGTGGGTAACCGGGATCGGTTTACGTCCGGAGGATTACGGGACGCATTCTCTGCGCCGTACCAAGGCGTCCATCATCTACAAACAGACGGGCAACTTGCGTGCCGTGCAAATCCTACTTGGTCACACCAAAATCGAGAGCACGGTCCGCTACCTTGGCGTCAATATAGAGGACGCACTGCATCTCGCGGAAAGCACGGAAATATAAGGCTGGAGAGAACTCCTCGGTTTCAGTGCCGAGGAGTCCTGCCTGCGATCCGCATGATCTGGGCCGCGCCCATCTCGGTCGGTCCGAGGCTATCCGCCTACCCCCGAAAGCTGCCTTTTCTTGACTGTTCTAACCGGTAATGCGCGCACGCGCTCAACGAGCTTGGCTATGACCAACGAATCGGCGAGTACCCCACGAAGGAACCCGGCGTCCCAGCTATTGACGCCGTAGGTCTCGATTGCGTCCTTTAGCCGGATCTCGAGTTCAGCCCGCATCGTGGGCTCCGTCGGTGCCGCGCCCAACCGCCTATGTAAACTGGCGGGGAGCGGCCCCCATTCGCGCCGCACCGAGTCCCGCCATTCCTTACCCAAAAGGGTCTTTACGTGGAAGTCGACGATCTGGCGGCGGACGCGCGGCAGAGTTGGTAGCGCTACCGGTTTGAACTGTAACACATCGAGATCGGGATCAAATTGGATACGCCACAATGCCCTCGCCGCCCAGCGATCGTAATAGGGATGGATGAAGCGCTCGGGCCGTCTGCCGCGATAGGTGCCGCCCTTCTCGTCGCTGTTGCACATCGTGCAGGCCGGAACAAGATTTTCGCGCAGGATAGCGAATTCGGGAAAGCGTTTGCGCGGTAGCGCATGATCCAACGATCGTCCGCCGAGTGAGCCGCACATCGGGCAGCTCTTGAACGGCACGGGTGGCCGGCGGATGCGGGCGATCGGACCGTTGCCAGCGCGCAGATCGTACAGATCATAGAGCTCGTCTGCATCGGCGCCGGTGAAGCCGACGGGGACGACGCGCCATGGGTTGCCTCGAAACCGACGATAGGTCGCCGCCGCCGCTAGCCACTGCGCCTGACGCGCGGCCCATCCGGGCTTGCGGCATTGTGCCAGAATAACCCTGTCACCGGCATCCAGCGGCATTGGAAGATGCTTCACAGTTCATCTCTCCGCTCGACTAGCTCGGCAATATAGGACAGCGTCTCAGGATTGAGATCTGCATAGAAGCGTTGGCGGATCTGAACGACCGTAGCCTCCGGATTTTCCTCGATATACTTTTCCAGCACGTGCTGGAATCGGTGTTTTGGCCCGATGTCGCCGAACACGAATTGCGAGATCGTGTCTATGCTCGCCCCAAACGTCTGCATCGTCGGCGGATCGATCATAATCTGCTCGTCCTCTGGGTCGCGCGTGATCATCCGCACGCGCCGGGCGGGCACCTCGCGCACCACATAGGCTGAGTGCGTTGCAATCAGCGCAATCGAGCCAGATTGTTCGAGCAACCGGTCAAGCATTTCCATGAACTGCGAGATGTAATTGGGATGGAGATGCGTCTCGGGCTCGTCGAACAGGAAGATGGTTCCCCTGCGCAGCGATGCCACCGCTTGCGCCGCAAAGCGGAGCAACGCCACCTCGCCGCTGCTCAAATTGCGTGCGCGCATGCCCCCCGCCACGACAATAGGCGGTCGATCGGTACGGATCCGCGCGTAGAGCTGCAGGTTGCGTTGTTCGTTCATCCGCCGAAACAACGGAAAGAAGTTGCGCCCGTCGATGGTGATCGGCGAGGGCAGTGAATCGGGTTCGGTCCCTTCACTTAATTCGACATAGAGGTTGTCGGCGATATCGAGCGGCTCGAGCACCCTGTTCAACAGCCGCATCGCACCCGAACGGCCATAGCCCTGAATATCGCCGTCGGCGCGCAGACAATCGACCAGCGCCATCGTAAGGCCGCCGCCTTCACCGTCGCGCGCACCGATCATGCGATGGTAGCGATAATCGATTCCCTCCCAAGGCGGGAGCGATTGTGGATACGGGTCGGACGCGACCGAGGAGAAAACTATTAGCCGCGAGAACTCAGGACGTGGATTAAAGGTAGCCGCCCGATCGATATCCAATTCATCCTTCCAGGGCGGCGGGATCCGCAGTCCGTCGATCATTGCCTCAAATAATCGGGTCTTGCCTGTACCGTTTTGCCCGACCAGCACCAGCGCACGGCGCGAGAGCGGAAAGTCCTCCCCGAAATCGGCATCGAGCACATGTTCGCCGACCATTCCGCGTAGATCCGCCTCAACCGCGAACGAGGTGGCCGCGTCATCTACATCGGGCGGACGGTTGGGCGTGAGATAGCGGTCGCCCTGCCGGAACGCGACCCAGGTACCCTCGTCGCGCAGTGCGCTCTGATGGAAGGTAATCGTCTGGGTAAGCCCAATGATCGTTGCGTCGTCGGGCTCATCCTCCAACCGCGCGAGCACGGCGTCGTGCATGCGACGCAGACATCCAATGGCATCTTTGAAGCCCAGCCATGCGACCAAATCGCGATAATCGGTCTCGCTCTGAAGTATCGAGACGAAGGGGTGGTCGATTCCCTCGATCTGCCGCCGCGGCCGATCACCGCCAGCCTCGGTCACGCCGAGCTCATTGATGAGATAGGTGCGCGTGCGCGCCTGTCCTTCGACGAGCAACCGCATACGCAAGGTGCGGTCCACCCCCTCGACACCGACGAGGTTCAGGTCGGCACGCAGATTGGCACTGAAATCGTTCCAATTGCGACCATCGGGAACGATGACGAGCGCTCGGCCAGGAATGCCTGCGTGCTCTGCGGCCGCGCGGGAGGTCGCGAGATAGATCGGAATATCGGATGTAACGGGAATACGCGGCATCGGCGCCTTAATTGAGTCAGTGATTAACTTTTCGACTAGATGCTAGCGAGCCCGTAGAGCCCGAGCACAAAGAACTAGCCTTTATCACATCACCAAAAAGCGTAAGCAATTCATAAAATGCAACCTGCTAGCGTTTACAGCGATACTGAAAGCGGAGTTACTGTTTTCCGTAGAGAAGGAGGGGCGCCAGCAGCCGAACTCAGCCTAGCCGGAGAATGGCGCTTCCTTGTCTGCGTTAGCTGAAACCTGCCCGTCCGCTTTCGGCCCACGCCGGACATTGGAGCGGCCCGATAAGCGCATCGTCCGTGCGTCAACGTGCGCTGGCAGCAGAGGCGGCGGCCTCGGCATGCCGGAGCACGCGGCGCATTTGCAAGGCGTCGTGGGCAGTCTTGCGCAAGAATCCCAGAAAGCCCGCGTAACGCCTTCGCTCTGCCGTGCACGACGACCTGCACGGCAGAGCCATAATATGAACTAGTGAACATCTATCGGGCTGAAGGCGGCGGGGTAGTCAGCCCACGGAACACCACCTCCATCGCAGGGGTAAACTCACCCCGCGAAATGTGCATCCGGGTAAGGGCCAGAAACTGCTTCTTGATGTCGTCGAGGCCAACGCCACTGCTCAACCAAAGCCTGCATGCGGCATCAAGCTGTTCAATCTGATCTGCCATAATCAACTCCTTGGTTGTCCTGCCCTGCGTTTCCGCGCATTAGGCTGCGAAGGACTTGGGGGCACGTTGCGGTAACAAGATCGGACCAATGGGCATTGGCCGGGCTTTATCGAGCTGCTACGAGGGCAGCGTTACGAGACGAAACATCCATTATCCCCGCTCATCGACCACCGTGAGTGGGAAACGGCTTTGCCACCGAACGGCGTGCTCTGCCAGGAACTCGGCCAACATCCGTTCACAGGCGGTTTGGGGGGCGGCCGGCACCTCGCGGTCATCAATCACGAGAGGGCGACCGTTGGGCAGGGTCAGGACATACATGACTAAACCTCCTTCTTAACGCCGACTGTCGGCAAGGACGCAGGAACGACAGGCAGGATGGGCTTCGGCACGACCACCTCGCTGGGAACGTCTCGGGGCCAGCACTGGTTAACCATCACGCGGGTGTTGAAGCTGCCGCTGCGGTTCAAGCGCAGGCCGTCGCCAGTAAATTTTGCGGCGATTTGCTGGCGGGCCAGATCACCACGCGGCCCCCGGCTGGCTATGTCGCCGAAGAAACTGAGCGGGCCGGCATTGACGAGTTCCTTCAGCACCATGTTCCAGTTCTGGAACACGGGCTGGCCCGACGCCAAAACCTCGTAGGCGAAGGCGTTGTCTTCCATGAAGGTGAAGGCCGTGTCCTGGTAGATCGGCCTTTGGCCGAATTGGGGGAAGTTGCGGACGAACACCAGCGTGCCCTTGGCCGAGAAGCCCCGCTCGAAGACGTGATTGGTGAAATAGCCGCTGTCCTCCCAGCGGGACCGGAAGGGCATCTGCATGGGATTGACGGGATAGAACAACCCGATGTCGTCGTATCGGTCGATCTGGGATGTCATTTCCCCGATGAAGTCATAGCCGCTGTTGTGGGTCGGGCTGTGGTAAAGGGCCGCATCATTGTCCATCAACGCCGCCCAGCGAAAACCGCTCGCATAGAAGTCCGTCAGGCAGATGTTGCGGGCTTCGGCGGGTGGCACCGGCTGATCCAGGGCAATGTAGCGGATACGACCGCCGAGGGTGTCGTGGAACTCGTGCGGCTGATAGCCCATGGCGAGGATTACCAGCGGCAAGTCCGTGTGGGCGCCCCACTTGCCGATCTGCTGGTTATGGATGGCGAGGCGCTGTCCGCGCAGGGCGTTGCTCGGCAGGCAACTGATGATATAGCCGATCATCTGGGTGTTCATGGGGGGGCCTTGGTACAGGAATGCCCCCGGTCGGCAGCGGTGCCGACCGGGGAATGCTGGTGGAGATCAGGCGGCAGCCTCGGCAGTGTTGTGCTCGGCCAATTCGTCGAACAACTCGGCGAAGTCCGAGCAACGGCTGCCGCTGCGCGAGTAGCTCGGCAGCAGAAATTCCGCGAAGCTGCCTTCGTGCTCGCCGGTCAGCCTCAGCATCTTGGCAAAGACACCGACCTTGACGTTGCCCTCGGGCAGCATGGTCTTGATCGCCCGATAGGCTGACGGAACGTCCTTCGAATGGAGGGTGTAGACCTCCTCGAAGTCCTCCCTGCCGATGGGAGGCTCGAAGACCTGCGTGTCCACCGGGGCGTCGCAGTCATCGAGAAGCGCCCAGGTCGAAGGCGAGATGGCGCAGGTCATTCGGTCACCGTTCTCCCCGGCATTGACAGCCTGAGCAATGGCCACCAGCTTGCTGTCGCCCTTTCCCGTGCCGAGGGTTTTTGTGATCCACTGCTCGATGCGAGCATCGACGGGAAGCTCCCCCTTCTGCATCCAGCCACCCTCATTGCGCAGGCGCACCGACTTCGGGCCGGTTACGCTAAAGGTCGCCGTCACTGCGTCATCACCTTTGGCCGGGCGCTCCCCGACATTGGGCAAGCGATTGTGCCAGTCGAACACCCCGTTCTTGGGGACTTCGCTGTAGGCCTTTTCGGCAGCCATCCGGCCGAGAATGGTGACCCTGAAGGAAGTGGTATCCTTCACAACGACCGGCGGATCGACGCGGTACTCAGCCTTATAGTGGCGCAACTCCGCGAATCCCCGCAGTTTGCTCACCATCTTTTGGTCGAGCCAGTAGGTGCCGTGCGGCAGCAGGCTGGGGCGGCGCAGACGCAGGTGAGCGACGCAGCTTGCCGCACTGCGCTGGCTGGCCCACATTTCGGCGCCATCGCTGGTAACGATGATCTTGAGCAGCAGCTTTTCGCCCCCCGCGACCTTGGCGAAGGCAACGAGGCCCAGGAGTTCCTCGATCTGCGTTTTCGGCGGCAGCGTACCGGCCCTGTCGAGCACAAAACTCTTAAGAAGGCTCTCCGCCGGTTCGCCATTGACCGGACCAAGGACACGCATGGAACCATCCTCGGCATAATGAACCGCCACCAACGCGGTGGCATTGACCACTTGGGCGCGCGTCGGCAACTCTGTCCCGGCCTTGACAACCAGGGCCGCCAGCGCCTTGTCGAATTCCGTACCATCCGCCTGCGTCTTCCGCCCAGCCTTGATGGCGGCCCAGCGGGCGCACGCAGCATCTAGCCCGGTGCCGTGGCCGTCCTGGTCTTCGGCGAGCAGCTCTGCAATGTCCGTGCGCCCCAGATGGTCGGCCAGGTGGAGGGCTCCGCAGATTTTGCTCACCTTCGTGCGCCAACGGGGGAGGGCCTTTTCGTCCATCCGCACCAAACCTTGGTCTTCGGGCAGATGAGCGCCTGGACAATCGGCGTGTATTCGCTCGTATTGGGCTTGGGCTCGAAGGAGATACCGGCGGCCTCTACCATGGACCGAAGTTCGTCGGAGGTTCGGTACATGCGAATGAAGCCGTAGAGCTGATCGATCATCCCATAGAGGGCCGCATTCGACGCTTCGGTCGCGGAAAAGGCCCGACCTTCCGCGTCCACGGCCCTCTGGATGAACCCGGTAACGTAGTCGGCATGGTCATAGAAGTTTGTGGGCGGTGCCGCGCAGGTTGCCGGGACGGTCTCGGCCACGACGACTGGCGCGGTTTGCTCCGCACCAATCGCGCTCGGCGTGCCAACCTCGGCTGTGACAGCGGGCTCCGCCCCATCCGTTGCCGGCACTGCGACCTCGGGTGCAACGGCTGTGGCTACGGCCTCGGTAGAAGTGGAAGCCATAGGGATATTGGTATTGGTTTCGATGGAAGCAGACATGACTGGTCCTCCTTCGTTGAAGGTCTATGGTCGTTTGAAAATTTTGGGGTAAGTGATTAGTCGAGCGCGATCCGCGACAGAGCGACGTCTGGGTGGTTGGCGCGAAATGCCTCGACGATCCGCCCGACAAGACTTTGCTTGGTGACGAGAATCTTGTTGCTTTCCTGGTAGACGTACCGGATGAACGAGCACAGGCTGATGAAGCTGATCACCGCATAGCCGAGCGGGCTGAGGCGTCCCTTGCCGCTGGCCCGGTCGATCATCCGACCCATGGCTAAAAGGGGCGTGTTGGTGAGGTTCCGGCCAAGGTTGTCGATCCCGAACATTTCGGTGGTCGCCACAAGACGGCAAATGTCCGAGCCGCACATATCGTCCAGTTCGCCGATGCAATCCTCGATCAGAAGGCCGAAGCGAAACGGACCATCATTTTCGAGGAAAGATGAGTTCGGCACCGGTATGTCGCGGATGACAATTCTCTTTTCCTTCCGCTCCACATCCTCCTCCTCCATCTCAACGTAATACTTGCCTGTTGAGACGGTGAAGAATGGTGACGAGCAGTCCGTGCTGATGCGGAATTGAGAATCGTCGAGCACGATCTGCATCGCCCGCTGGATCGCGGTCATCGACGCGAACCGTTCCGGCGAGCCGATGCCGAGGACGTGGAGGTAGTTGTTTCTGCCGGACAACATGCCGTCGTCCCGCAGGCGCAGGAGCAGGCGCAATAGGGTGTTGGTCGGAACGGTTTTCTTTCTGTCGCGCAGGCCGCCAATGGCCCAACCTTCGCAAGCGCCCGCACCCCAGCGGCTGGGATCATTGTAAGCCTTGGTCGCCCCATACCACGCCACGGCATCTGACAAAGGGGTCAAGGTCGCCGCAACCTGGATCGGGTTAAGCAAGCGTGGCCCAGGCGTGCGGTTCTCCACCTCCCATTCGATATTGGAGCAGGTCCTTTGTAGGCATTCGGCGAGGCTGGAAATGCCGGTCTTCTTCTCGTTCGTGGCGGCCTTTGGCGGAACGTCCATGCCGATCATGATGTCGCTGACAGCCTGCTGCCACCCGACAATGGCGTCTCGGTTCCGTTGGTAATCATAGATATCGAGGCCGCCCTCGATGATCTGGTAGCCGCCCGAATCTGACATGACTGTGGTGCTTGGGCGCCGATTCCAGACGACCCCGGCCTCGATCTTCGACTTTTCGATGTCGAGGCTGCCGTTGCCGGCGCTGAGGAGGCCGAAATCGTAGCGGCACAGGCCCTGCTCGCTGAGAGGGTTCAGCACATCGAAGGACGGAAAGCCCGCCCGCGACAGCCCCTCCAATACCAACGGATTGTTGGCATAGTTGGTGAAGGTTCGCTGATAGGCCGGAAAGAAAAGTGCGTTGTTCTCGGCCAGCGGGTTGAGGTCTATCGGCTCAAACGCGGAAGTCTGATTGAAAGGTGAGCTGGACATGATGGCCCTCCTCAGCCTGAGGTGTCTGCGGTTGACATCTGTTTCTCAAGGAGGCATCGTCAGCAGTGCGAGTGATTGGCGATACCTCGGAGACAAGAGGTATCAAATTGTGTAACTGATGGCAACTGGTCATTTTTGACCGCATTTCCGATAGCTGGCTACACTGCCCGCAGCCGCGCACCTGTGGTGCGATGCAAATATCATAGCTATTACAGGCGGTTATCGCTTAATTTGCATCACGCCCAACCCGCAGCGCAGCGCGAGACATGCGCGAAGAACATGGCTGACCCGCGTAAAGTGTGACAGGTGATACAGTGAATAACAGCGGCGGCGACGGAAAAGAGGGTGAAAAGGGATTCGAGCCTGTGTGGCTCGGACACGAACGCTTTCCCCACCTAAAAGACCCACCCAACCTCTGCGATCTGGGACTGCGAGAACTTCGCTTTCAAACCTCCCATGTGACTACCGCGCTGGCAGACGGCGATTGGCTCAGGATTTCCAACTACGGCAATCCCATCGGAGGCGTCGTTCGCATCGACGACCTCGACTTCATGATCAACTTGTGTAACTGCACGAACGCTGATCAGATGGTTGCCGCGTTGGTCGGGTGGAAGCGGCTTGGCCCCACCGCCTCGCTTGTGAGCGCCCTCAATTCACTGAAAGCTGACGCGAAAGCTGGTGCCACGTTAGGTTACGTCCGCAGACTGGGCGATTATGAACACTGCACCCCACGGCCCGAGGACGACGCCAATCCCCGCGCGGTGGAATTCGGCGACGCGGCGCTTCCCTTTGGGCAGCTCGCTCTTGCCGGTGCGACTGATGGCAGGATTTACTTGCACGGGTTCCTTGAGAGGTCGGACGCGGACGCCAAGTTCATCCTTGAGCTACCCAATGGGGAAACCATCACCGCGTTCGAGGAAGAAGGCGCCGCTCTCAACTTGAAGCGCACCCTGCTGTCCTCGCCTATCTGCTTGTATGAGATTCGGGTGCGGCGGCTGTAGGAGTGTTTCGGCTCGTGACAGTCAGCTTATCGCATCAAGCGCGTGAGCAGGCGCTGCACTTGAACCGCCTGCCAACGCCCGCCCCTCGCGGAGGGAACGCCGGCCTCGTTAAGTTTGGCGGCGATGCCGGTGGCGCTGGTGATGCCCTGGACAAGCAGATGGGCGAGGGTTGGGGCAAGGTCAGCGGCCCGAAGATTGGCTCGCTGCGCCGCCACAGCCCGCCCCACCTCTGCGCCTCGTGCCCGCCCTTCCGCAGTCAGGTTACTGGGCGAACCCAATTTCACCCCACGGGCCTTTGCCGCTGCCAGGGCAGCTTTCGTCCGTTGGCTAATCAATCCGGCTTCCAACTCGGCGACGGCGGCCATCTGGGTCAGTAGGAAGCGGCCTGTCGGTCCCGAGGGAACGTGGGGCAGATCGCAGAACACCACGTCCACGCCGCTGTCGATCAGGTGAAGGAGGAATTTGGCATTGCGAGCCAGCCTGTCCAGCTTGGCGACGACGAGGGTGGCCCGGTGCAGGCGACAGGTCATCAGGGCGGCGTCGAGTTGCGGACGATCCTGGCGCTTTCCGCTCTCGACCTCCACCAACTCGGCCGCCAGTTCCCATTGGCCGCCGTTCAGGTAATTGGCGACCGCCTCGCGCTGCGCCTGTAGCCCCAGCCCCGACTTGCCCTGCCGGTCGGTAGAGACCCGCAAATAGCTGACGAAGCGCCCCGAGGCCATGCCCTTACATCCCCTTCAACGGACGTTAAAGCAAATGTAAGCGTCTGGCACCCGATGGGTCTACGAGCCAGGCACATTCCGCAAAATGATAAGAAAGGCTGCGCCATGCGCGTTTTAATTCGCTGAGCGGCCTGGAATCCGCATCAGTTCAGTGCAACACTTGCCGCCACACGAATGCCTTCCCAGCACAACTCAGCAGCCAGCCTCAATGACACCATCACGCCATCCGCCCCTGAACCTCTCCCTGCTGTCCGTCGCCTCATGCCTGCTGGCGGCGGCGGTTGGGGCGTCATATGCCTATGTGGATTTGTCGCTGAACCGCATGGGGGTGTCGGCCACCGCCATTGGCTTCAACGCTTCCATGCCCGCCTTGGGGTGGCTGTTGGCGACACCGCTGATGCCGTGGGCACTGCGGCGATTCAATTCCAAGGCATTGCTGCTGGGGCTGTTGGCGGTCGCCATCGGGGCGATCCTGTGTTTCCCAGCCATGCCCGATGCGGATGTGTGGATGGTGTTGCGTTTCCTGTTTGGCGGCGGCACGGGCATGGTGTTTCGGCTGGTGGAATACTGGATCAACGCAGCCTCGCCCGAGTCCCATCGCGCCCGCAACGTCGGCATCTATGCAATGGCGTTTGCCGCTGGTGCCATGATCGGGGCGGCGGTGACCCCGATAATCGGGGTGGAAGGTTGGCCGTCTATCATCATGATGGCGGTTCTGGCGTTGGTGGCGGGACTGGTGTTCGCCGTCCTTCGTGATGGCCCGCCCCCTATCAAAGATTTGCCGTCCATGCGCAACCGAAGCCATTATCACGGCACGGCCTTCCTGGCCCTGTTCGGGGTGCTGGTCTTCGGCCTGTTCGAGGCCGTGCCCTATACAATGATGCCGGTCTATGCCGTGCGCTCGGGGCTGGCCGACCATTGGGCGGTGTGGTGTGCCTCGGCGGCGATCGGCGGTCAGATCGTCATGGCGGCGCCTGTCGGCGTGCTGGCCGACCGGTTCGGCAAGACCAAAGTGTTGATCGGCTCTGCACTCGTCGCCTTGGCGGTCCCGGCCGTCATTCCGCACACGACGCATTCGCCGGAAGTGTTGCTAATCGCCATGCTGGTGTGGGGGGGCTTCGCCGGATCGCTTTATAACGTCACCCTGGCGATGCTGGCCGATCGCTTCCAAGGTGCTGAGCTGGCTACCGCCAATGCCACCTTCGGCACGCTTTACGCTTTGGGCAGCCTGTGCGGCCCCATCCTGCATGGTCTCGCAATGGATGCTTGGAACCCGCAAGGATTGATGGTCAGCGCCGCAGCTCTTTTCGCTCTTTTCCTGTGCGTTTCCTTTTGGCAATCTTTGCATGCACGAGGAGCCGCATGGATAGCCGCAACGACAAATTCACCCGATTGATCCAGGACGCCGCTGAAGACTTCCGGCAGGCGACGGACAAGGGCGATTTGTGGACACGGCTCAACCACCAACTGGGACATTTCTCCATCACCGGCAGCCAGTACGGTGCCGAGGCAATGCCCGGCCCCGACCAGCAGGCCCTCGTTCTGCTCGACAGCCTGAGGGAAGGCTTTCTCCAGGCGAAACTGGACGAAGGGCTGTTTTATACCGACCTGTTCGTGCAGGTGGGCCTGACCGAACCCGCCCCTATCCTGTGGAGCGATTCCAGCCGTCTCCCTGACTTGTCGGCAGAAGCCAAACGATCTCTGGATATGGACTGGGACTTTGCCATCATCACCGGTGTCACCATCCCGATCCGCTTCGCCGGCGGATTGGGTGCCGCTGCCCACGGCTGCCATGCCGACGGCCTGTCGTGGTCGGAATTCGACCGTATCTGGACCGAACACGGCGACACAATCATCGCCATCGTCAACGCCTTCGATACGGCATTACGGCGCGACCATGTGGGCGAGGTCTTCCCCCTGACGCACCAAGAGCGCGAATGCCTGTTGTGGCTGGCGGCGGGTTTGCCGCAGAAGCAGATCGCCTACCGTCTGCTGCTGACCGACAAGCAGGTGGAAAAGCGTCTGGCTCAGGCTCGGCGTAAACTGAACGCGGTGACCACCACCCAGGCGGTGGCCACCGCACTGATCTTTGGGCTGATCGATCCATGACCGGCCCGTCGCTGATTCGACTTGTCCAGGACGCCGCCGAGGATTTCACGAAAGCCGCCGGCTCCAATGACCTTTGGCGCCGTCTGCACAATCACCTTGGTAATTTCGGCATCGCCGAGGCGGTGTACGGCACGGAGTCTCTGCCGGACCCGACACGGGAAGTCGCCCTGCTGTTCAACTCCATCAATCCAGCGTGGCTAGAGGCAAAGCTGTCCAACGGCCTGTTTGAATGCGACGAATATGTCCGTTCAGCTCGCATCGACATCACCCCTATGCTGTGGAGCGACATGGCCCTGATCGAAGCCATGTCGCCAGAGGCCAAACTGTCTTTCTCCCTTGATGTGGATTACGGCATCCTGTCCGGTGTTTCCATTCCTATGCGGTTCGCGAACGGGTTGGGTGCCAGTTCCATCGGCTGCCATGCCAAAGGGGTGGCGCTGCCTGAATTCGATCGCATCTGGCAGATGCACGGTGACAGTGTCACTGCCATCGTCAACGCCTTCGACGCAGCCTTGCGTCGCGATCATGTGGGCGAATTGTTTCCCCTGGACGCAGATGAACGCGAATGCCTGCTGTGGCTGGCGGCGGGGTTGGGACAGAAGCAGGTGGCTGACCGCCTCAACCTGAGCGACAAGCAAGTGGAGAAGCGACTTGGCAAGGCCCGGCGCAAGCTGAAGGCCGTCACCACCACTCAAGCCGTCGCCACCGCCCTGATCTTTGGGTTGATCGATCCCTGATCGGATCGTCCTTTACACCTTCCGCCTGACCACAGGCAGTCAACGATAAGGGGGGGGGAATTCCCCCAGTTTCCACCTTCGGCAATACACGCTATTTCTTTGCGGTCTTCACCAGTCCGCAGAATTGTCCATGCCCGAAGCCCCCCTTCAAAACCTGTCTCCCAGAGAACGGCAATGCCTGACCTCCCTTGCCAAAGGCAAGAAGTTGAAGGAGATCGCCGAGAGTTTGGGCATCACGGTCAAGACCGTCGATAAGCAGGTTCTGTCGGCTCGCGGCAAGCTGAGTGCAGCCACCACCGAGCAGGCGATCGCCATCGCCATTCGCAACAATCTGCTGATCGAGGACGACGGCTGATGCCGTAGGTGCCGTCATTAAAGCTTTGGGAGGACGAAGTTGTTTCCGATTGGGGGTAAGGTCGCAACATCCGTCATGACGGCAATCCTTCTTGCCGTCGTCGTTCCATCCGCCTGGTCTCAGAGCCCCCTGCCCGCCGGGGATCATCCCGGTCGTATCGAGAAACGCTTCGAGCAGCCTCGGCAGGCCCTGTCGGTGATCGAGCCGACCATCCCCGAAGCTCGCCCCCCGAAAGAAGAGGCTGACCGCCTCCGCTTCGTCCTGACCGGTCTGGTTTTCGATGGCGATCTTGGCTCCGTCAAGGAAGCCGAGTTGTTGCCGCTTTATGCCGACAGCCTGGGCAAGGAAATCTCTCTGACCGGGCTTTACGCCATCGCCGACGCGATCAGCGCCAAGCTTCAGCCTCAGGCGAAGGTGGTCATCCCCGCCCAGAAAATCCAAAGCGGCATCGCCCACCTGTCCATCGTGCCGGGAGATCGCAAATGAGCCGCCGGATCGCCCTTACCGCCGGTCTGTGCATCGTCGCTGCCACTGCCGCCCACGCCCAAAGCGTCGCCAACCTCTCCCCCGGTGCCGACCCTGGTCGCATCGAGAAGCGGTTCGAGCAACCCCGTCTGCCCCAATCCGTCCCCGAGCCGCAGGCGCCGGAAATCGATCAGCAGATGCCGCCGGAGCAATCCGATAAAATCCGCTTCACCCTGAACAGTGTGGGGATCGAAGGGGCGACGGTGTTTTCCGTCGCGGAATTGTCCGCCTTTCATGCCGACAAGCTGGGCAAGGAAATCTCGCTCACCGAGCTTTACGCCGTCGCCGACGAGATCACCGCCAAATACCGCAACGCCGGCTTCATCCTGTCCAAGGCCATCGTGCCGCCGCAGCGTATATCGGGGGGCAACGTCACCATCCGCGTGGTGGAGGGTTTCGTCAACGAGGTGCTGATCGAGGGTGAGGCCAACGGACGTGCAGCTCTGTTCCACGAATGGGGCGAACGGATCAAGGAATCCAAGCCTCTCGATAACAAGGTGCTGGAACGTTACTCGCTGCTGGCCAACGACCTGCCGGGTGTCAAGGCCAAGGCTGTGTTGCGCCCGTCCAAGACCACGCCGGGCGCATCCGACGTGGTGTTCGTCATCGAGCACAAATATCTCGACCTGTCCGCCTCCTTTGACAACCGGGGCACCAAGACCAGCGGCCCGCGTGAATACACCCTGGGGGCAGGCCTCAACTCGATCCTGGGGCTGTACGAGAAAACCAGCGTCAGCTGGATCAACACCACCGAGCAAAGCGAGTTGCGCTATCTGGCGATCCAGCATGACGAGGTGCTGAACTCGGAAGGCACCAAATTCACCCTCTCCGGCAACCGCAGCCGGGGCGAACCGGGCGAAACCCTGCGTGATCTGGATCAACGATCCCGCAACGTCACCCTGTCGGCCAGCCTGTCGCACCCCTTCATTCGCACCAGGGGTGAGAATTTCTCGCTGTCAGGCGGCATCACCAGCCGCGATTCCAAGTCCGAGCAATTGGGGCAGATTTCCTCCAACGACCATACCCGCTCGATCAAGTTGGGCGGCTCCTATGACTTCTCGGATTCGTGGGACGGCGTGAACCTGTTCGCCCTCGACCTCTACCAGGGATTCGAGGCGTTGGGGGCCACCCGCAACGACTTCGGGGCAAAAAGCCGGGCGCGGGGCCGCAGCGACTTTACCAAAGTGACGTTGGATATTTCCCGCACCCAGCAATTGGGCGGCAATTTCGCCCTGGTCGCCGCCGCCACCGGGCAATATGCCGCCACGTCGCTATTGTCGTCGGAAGAATTCGGCTATGGCGGCTCGCAATATGGCCGCGCCTATGATTCGTCGGAAATCACCGGCGACAACGGTGCCGCCGCCAAGCTGGAGCTGCAATACACCGACCAGAAAGAGGATTGGGGGCTGAAATACTACCAGCCCTTCGCCTTCTATGATTTCGGAATCACCCACGACCGCGATCCGGTCAACACCGAAGCCACCCGCACCGGGGCTTCGGCGGGTGTCGGCCTCCGCTTTGGCCTCACCGACTATTTCAGCGGCAGCGTCGAATATGACGTGCCGCTGACCCGGCCCGTTTCCGCCAACGAACCGGGCGGCAAGGGCAAGGACCACCGCATTTTCTTCAGCATTTCGGCAAGGTACTGACCATGATCCGCCGCCCTTCCATGCGCCGCTGGCTCATTTCCACCACCGCCCTGGCCGGGGTGCTGACCATTGGCGCTCCCGCCGCTCTTGCCAATCCTCAAGGGGGAACGGTGGCACAAGGCTCCGCCACCATCACCCAGACCGATCCCAAGACGCTGACCATCAACCAGACCAGTGATCGGGCGGTGCTGAACTGGCAGAGCTTCAGCATTGGGGCGGGCGAAACTACCCGTTTCATCCAGCCGTCAAGCTCGTCCTCGGTACTCAACCGCGTGACCGGCGATCAGGTGTCGCAGATTCTGGGCAGCCTTCAGGCCAATGGTCGCGTCTATCTGGTCAATCCCAACGGCATCGTCTTTGGCGCGGGCGCCAAGATCGACGTGGCGGCTCTGGTGGCGTCCACCGCCAATATCAAAGACAGCAATTTCATGGCCGGAAATCTGCGCTTTGATATTCCCGGCAAACCCAATGCCCAGATCATCAATCAGGGCACCATCACCGCTGCCGATGGCGGCCTGGTCGCCCTGGTTTCCCCCGTCCTTCGCAATTCCGGCATCATCCAGGCCCGTCTGGGCAAGGTCGCCTTGGCATCCGCCAACGGCGTGACGCTGGATTTATACGGCGACAATCTGATTCTGTTCCAGGCCGCCGACAAGATCACCCAACAGATGGTCGATACCGACGGCAAGCCGGTCAGCACCACCATTGACAACAGCGGCCGGATTTACGCCGATGGCGGCCGCGTGCTGATGACCGCCAACACCGCCAAGGGCGTGGTCGACAACGCCATCAACACCACCGGCCTGATCAGTGCCCGTACTGTGGAGCAACAGGGCGGCGAGATCGTGCTGAAGGGCGAGGATGGCGGCATCGTTCAGGTGGCAGGCCGTCTTGATGCGTCGGGCACAGAAACGGGGCAGACGGGCGGCAAGATCACCGTTCAAGGTGACGGTGTCACGCTGGCTGATGGGGCTTCGCTGGATGCCAGTGGTGATGCCGGGGGCGGCAAGGTCACGGTGGGTAGCTGGAACAGCAGTACCGCTCGCATGGCCTCGGGCGCCGCCATAAACGCTTCCGCCAAGACCAACGGCATCGGCGGCGATGTGTCCGTTATCGCCGCCGATGCCGATGTCGCCGGTTCCATCCACGCCAAGGGCGGTGAGAACGGCGGCAATGGCGGCATGATCGAGACCTCGGGCCACTTCCTGCGGGTCGCCAATATCCGCATCGACGCATCCGCACGCCGTGGCCTTGCCGGTCAGTGGTTGCTTGACCCCTACGACCTTACCGTGGATGCCGATGCCGCATCCTCCATCAGCGGCAGCCTCAACACCGGCACCAACGTGTCATTGCTGACCACCGCCAACGGCACCTCCGGCCCCGGTAACGCCAGTTCTGGCAATGGCGATATCATCATCGCCTCGGCCCTCGGCTGGACCGGCAGCGGCAATCTGTCGCTCAGTGCCTATCGCAACATTCAAATTAACGCTGCCGTCGCCCATGGGGGGAGTGGCCTGCTGAATATGACACCGGATAACACCGGCACCGGGACGGGCTATGTGCTGACCGGAAGCAATGGCTCCGTCAAACTCAGGGGAACTGGTGGACTACGGATCAGTGGCAACGATTACACGCTGATCAGGACGGTGGAGCAGCTTCAGGGGATGGGGCTCACCAGCTATTACGCTTTGGCAGATGATATTGATGCGACTGCAACGGCGGGATGGAACAATGGAGAAGGATTCCGACCAATTGGAGATAGCGTCTCCTCTTTTAATAATCATTTCATTGGAAAGCTGAATGGACTCGGGAATTCCATATCAAACTTAATGATAAGCAATGCCGATGCGGATAGCGTTGCAATTATAAATGTAAATGAAGGCGTACTGTTAAATATTGCTGTGCATGGGGTGAGTGTATCAGGGTCGTCGTTTGCTGGCGGTTTAACGGCAAATAACGTAGGATACATCCTTAATAGCTCCGTTACAGGCTCCGTATCGGGAGCGAGCTATGTAGGTGGCCTCGCCGCGTCGAACGAGGGAACTATCATTGGCGGAAGTGTGCATGCCACGATAAATGGATCAGGCAGAGTTGGCGGGCTTGTCGGGCAGAATCTGTCATATGGATCGATCAAAAACAGCCATTCCCTTGGGGTAATTAACGGAGGTAGCTCTGTCGGCGGCCTTGTTGGGTATAACTATGGATCCATATCGGATAGCTTCTCCGGCGCTTCCGTCATTGGTTCTGGTGATGTTGGTGGCCTCGTGGGCAGTAACTCTGGACAATATGCTGGAGGGAATCTTCCGGGAAAAATTTCCAATAGCTTGTCATATGGAGCTGTCATTGGTCAGTATTCCACTGGCGGGTTGGTGGGAGACAACGATGTTTACCTTGGCGCATCTAGTGGCGTTATTACCAATAGCTTTTGGAACACCGAAACCACAGGTCAAAATACTAGCTCCGGCGGCGGGACCGGCCTAACCACCGCTCAGATGAACGATCCCACCACCTTCGCAAACGCGGGGTGGGATATGTCCATCTGGAATCTGACGGCGGGCAGCGCTCCGACGCTGAAGTCGGTCGGCACAACCGGCGTGAGCAACGGCGGCGGCGGAAGTGGCGGCAACGGTAACAATCCCGATCCGCCCCCAAACGACAACCCCTTGATGGGGCTTAATGCCCAGGGTCTGTACGCGACCATCCTTTCCAACAGTTGGGCTGATTCCTACAGCACCAATAATTATTGGCTGGAAGTGAAGACCGCTAATGGCGGCGCGGCGACAGCCGCCCAAATTCAGGCTGATGTCATGCTCAATGCATGGAACCGCTACAAGGGCTACACCGACCCGCAGGCGCTCGCTAACCAACTCTACAAGGATGTGCTCGACGGCTACACCGTCCGCGACGTGGTTATCACCAACGACCCGGACAACCTGCTGTGGAGCGGGTCATACGGCAGCAGCCTGACCCGGAGCGAAGGCCAAATCCGCGCCAACATCATGATTCAGGCCTATCGCAAGTTCGGAAACGCCAGCGCCGACGAAATCTTCGCCGCGTTGCTGCATCCGACCGTGACCTTGACCGGCATCACCGACCCGCAGCCCCTCTCCGCCAGCCCCACGAACACAGTCTGGCGCGGCATTTATGGCTCGGACATGCTGGCTTCGGAGGCACAGCGAGATGCAGATCAGATGGCCAATATCCGCAACAATCTCTATGGCAATGCCAATCTATTGGCCCAGGCAATGCGTGGTGGCGTCATCTCCATGGATAGCATGGAATGGAAGGCCCTTAAGGACGGCTGGGGAACCGGAACCCTTTACCTATCCGCCGTCCAGAATGACGCCCTCCGAATCATTCAGCAGCAAAACGCTGAAGAGCGTGCCAAGGAGGAAGCCAGGGACCGAGAGGACCGGGAAAACCGCGATATCGAGCGGGATCGGATGATCGGTATCCAGGACCCAATTAGAAGGGAATCGCCATATGGGCAGCTCCCCGATGACGGGGCTGGTGACGGAGCTGGGAAGAAGCCAATCCGCTTCGGAGATGACAGCCTCTTCGGCAATCAGATCGGGCGTGAAAACTCTGGGGAAGGCACGACTAAGGACGAAACCTCAAAAGAATTGCCGGGCCAATCAGGAGGAGGCGTTACGAAAGATCTGTTAGATGCAGCTCAGAAACAAAGGATGATCGATCAGTTCAATGACCTAACTTTCGGTGATGTTGATGGACTGACCCAGCAGCAAAAGGACTTCCAGATACAAAAAATGCAAACAATGATAAATTCGGCAAACATATCAGTGGACATGGGCGAGTTCATAAACGCATACAACGCAATCGACCCGCAAAGAGAGTTGCGGATAACAGGAATTATACTGCAAACATCTGCAAGTCTGATTGGAGAGATGATAAAGGACAAGCTTCTCCCATCTATTTCTGACTTTATAAATGTCGCTACGAAGCCGACGGGCCTTGACCTTGATACAGTTAACTCTCTGTCGGAAGCCTTGAATGCAACAATTATTGCGACGACAGACTCAAATGCATCAAATGAAATAAAACGTGCAGCAGCAATTATAAACACATTATCAGAACTTGGTATCCCCCTCGCTAGTGAAATTAGTGATGCAATTTCCCTAGCGCTTAACATCGCGGAATCCATTGATGGGAAAATTAAATCAAACGACCAGGCGGTTATTATGTCAATTCAACTACTTCAATCAAACAAAACGTATCTAGATGCCACAAATGAAAGACTTGGCACATCGTTTACTCAAGATCAGTTCTCGTTCCTATAGCCATTGGGAGGGCGCTGGTGCGCCGCTCCTGGCCTGGCGCATTCAACAGCGCTTCATTAACATTCTGCCCGAGCTCGCCACTGGGGGCTGGTTACGGCGAGCTTGGCGTTCCTGCATCGAATATTCGAGGTCGAAGCGGCCACTAGCTGAATTACCAGGTTCGTCGCCTCTTAAAGCGCTGAGGTGCTGGAGGAACTGCGCCGCCGGGAAATCCTCTCCACGTCGAATGCGCCACTTGGAGATTATGCAGTACGGCTGTTTCCACGGTCGTTCGGCTGGCTGCCGGCGGGCAACTCGGCTAAGGACGCAGACGGCTTTGGGGCGGTCGCCACCTTAAGGCCCCGCGCCTTAATCGCCGGAATGGCTCGCGCCAGCTTGGGGAGCTACGGCGGCTGCACGAAGGGCACTTTGATTATCTGGCCGAGGCCTTGTTCAATGAGGATTTCACCGTCATGCGCGCAGCACTGGCCCCATTGGCGATCATCCAGCAGCAAGCAGTGAAGGTTGGCGCCACCAATTCGTGGAGGTTCCTGCTCCGGGATCAGATATGGGACGTGCCGGGGGGGGGGCAGGAGGTGACCGCCGCACTGGCGGCCGCCCAGCCAGAGCGATAGGTGTTTTTGCGCGTAACGCTCATCTCCAGCCGCCAATGGGGATGTAGGAGAAGCCCTTATAGTGATAGGCGCGTTCGCACCGTCGCCGACCTTCCACCAACACGGATTCCCGGTTGATACCGGGCAGGTTGATGACGGCATCCTGATAAACCAGATAGGCTTCGCAATCGGCGCTGACCACCAGTGCCCTGCACACGCGTTCGGCCTCGGGATTGTCGTCGTTGTAGGCCCGAATGGCGTTGATCATGCGCTTATCGTACAGATCGGCTTGGCCAGAAAACTTCATAAACGCCTGGAAATCGGTCTCGGCAACAATTTTCAGATTGTTGTCGCGCGTGTACATGTGCTTGTCCAGACGCGCGATCAGCGTTTGGTAGACAGGGATCAGTTCCAGCCGGTGTTCCTCACAGAAGCCGTTGATGGCCCTGGCACTGATCAGCAGCAGGATAAAGACACAGCTAAAAAAGCAGCGCAGAAGCATGGCTCACCTCCGCATTAGCGGAGCGTGAAGGTGTTGAAAGAGCAGCTGATCATTTACGGGCGTATGAGGCGCACTCTCGTAGACAGCTAAATATCTCGGGCATTAACTTTGCGGATAATTCCGCGTCCGAGGGCGCATCCTATGAACACCATTACTGACAACCCTACAGCGGCGGCACGTCGGTTTCTCCACATCTGGACCACCATGCTGGGTCTCACGGATCGGCCCGACCGTCCCCGCGTCGAGCAACTGGTCAAGGACGCATACCGCGCGGCGGGCCTTTCCCATCCCCGGCACATCATCTGGTGCGCTTCGCCATTCACCACCGCCTGGGCACGGTCGGTCTTCCCGCTGGTCGCTGACATCCCGGTGGGGCCGAGCGTGGCCGATAAGCTCGTCCATGGACCAATGCAGCGGGCACGTTCCGCCGTTCGTGTCGGAACGAGTGAATTGGCGACGCTCTGCGCCGATCTGGAGCGCGGCGTGCTGGCCGCGACCAAACCTCGCGAACAAGCCCTCTGGGATGCGTTGGCGCGTGACGATCTGCCGTTTCCCGACCAACCGTCCTGGATCAAGGGCGCGGTGGCCGGAGCGGTCACGCTGCACACGCCCTGCAAAGTCGCCGAGATGATGGCCTCTTCGCCGCCCTATCAAGGCATCGGCGATGCCGTGTGGGGGGCAATGACGCCGGGAACTATTTCGCTGTCGTTCCTGCGCCGCCGCGTCGGGTTGATGGCCGAGACCGAGGGCGTTGCCCCGCTGCTTGATCTGCTGATCGAGACCCACATGGTGATCGCCCACGCGAATGTCTGCTACATCAGCGAGCCGCCGGTGCTGATCGACGAGCAGGGCCTGTCCTACGTCGATGGATGGGAGCTTCCCGTCCCGGCAGGCCGCTGATGGCCGTCCTCTATCTTGATATTGACGGCCCGTTGCTGCGATCCGCCGTGCCCGGCGAGGTGTGGAACGCGGGATGGGAAATCGCCCCGCACGCGGAAACGTTCCTGCGCTGGGCCGTTGAACACCACACGCCGTTCTGGCTGACCACCCGCGACCGCTCGGGATCACATGCCGGGATCGTCAGGGCGTTCCGTGAATGTCGGAATTGGGATGACGCCCTGGAGCCGCTGTTACTCCAGGTAATGCCTCTGGCCTGGGAAGCGTCCAAGGCCGCTGTCATCGACATGCAGGCTGATTTCTATTGTGTCGATGACGATCCTGGTCCGTTCGACCTCATGCTATTGGAACAGCAGGGGCGGCGTGACCGCTGGATCGAGGCCAATACGGACGTATTTCCCGATGCCCTGCCAGCGGTCATGACCGTCATCGACGTGCTGTCGGAATAGCCCCCCTCACTCGCTGTTGCCATCTTTCCCGAAACCGTTCCAAAACCCCTTCCAGTCAGCGGCATTCGGCTGGCGTGCAGGGAAGGACCGCATGGGCAAGACCAATTCCATCCCATCCAAGAGCACCTGAATGATGGCCTCGGAAGTGTCGAGCATGGCGAAGCTTCCCGGCACATACGGCCCTTTGGCCCCTCTCTCGTTGGCGGCGCGGAGAACGCCGAACAGCTTGTCCTTCGGGTCCGAGCCATAGAGATCGACGAGCCCGTTATAGAGCCCGCGATACCACAGGCGTGTTTCGTCCCGTAACCGTTCTATCACCTCGGCCAGCTTGGTCAGCGGCAGCATGTCGGCGAAATACACGGCCTCGTGGGCCATCTGCTCGCGGCCGAGACTGAACTTGAGACTGGGCGGAATGCGCACTCCCTTCACCGTCTTCCTGCCGGTGTTGCGCCAGAACTGCGCCATTCCCCATTTCCAGCCCTTGCGCGCCCATCGCAGTCGCGCCTCAACCTCCGCCTTCAGGCCGGTTGATGTGGAGGCGTCCGCGTCTTCAATGATGGCGTCGCCAGACGCTTGAGTGGCCGACACCCCGGTGGTGCGGCAGTTCGATTGGCTGGCGTCGGCGCCTTCATCGGTGGCACCGAAGGTGCCTTGTGTGGCGACGCGGTCGCTGCCGGCGCAACGCGCTTGCGTTTCCCTTCGTGGCGAAGACATCGGTTACTTGATGAGAGCTTCGGCAAGAACCCAAGCTCTGCGCGGGTTCCGTTGCGGTTTCTCTTAATTTAACTTTTAATTCTAATTCAGTTAAATTAAGAGCAGACTGAGAATTCAAAAAATGTCATTCGGCGTAATGCCGCGACCAATAAAATCACTTGATGTGAATGCCAACATGATTTGCCCTTTCATGAATGAAGCCCGCAACGCACAAAGGGCAAGAGCGCGTTGCGGGCTTGGTGGATGGCACGTCTGCCATCACTTGTGAAACTCGTTATTGCCCTTGCCCGCTGCTATTTATGATGAGGCGGGCTTACAGAGCCAAAATTCATTGTCTTCCATCAATTTTGTCGGTTTCGAGCCGAAACACCCCTTCCTGGGGCAATGGCACTGGCTGGCGAAACCGAGTTTCACATCACATTGAAATATATAGATATTTCAGAGTGGTTTTTGCTGGTTTTTTGCTCATCCTCCCCTACCGAAAAAGATACGCATAAATTCCGTCGCGAGTGCCGCTGCCAAGGCAGCGTGCCGTCATAAATAAATGAATAACAATATCCAGGTGATAGCGATGATTATAAACGAAGCATACGATGTTCTCAAAGACTGCCAACTGACTACCAGCCAATACGATTTCAGCACCGCTTGGCTGGGCATGGCGGCCAGCTACATGTCCAGCTCGGCGGCGCGTGAACGTGAGCCCAGCGCGGAGGCGCTGCTCACTTTGGGCGGGAAGCTGCAACGGGCGGCTGGCGCCATGCGGCAAACGTATCGCCACAGTGAGGCCGATGCCCTTGATAGGCTGGCACGAAGGGTTTGGGATTGGCTGGATATCCGATACTGCCATTGATGCGCGACGCGCGTGCCAATGAACCTGGGTCGCCCTTTACCATTCGTCGGCCAGCATGATGGTCAGCACACGGATGGTCACGGCGGAGTTTGCGGGGTCATCGGAGGCGAAGCTCAGGTCGGTGTCGTAGTAGTCGATCTTCCAAATGATGCGGTGATCGCCAACATTCATGACTGCGCAATCATGTTCGGCATACGGATCGTTGTCGGGCGTGAAATCGGAAAACGCTGCGACGGCAGCAAGGATGTTCACGACGGCCTGGTGGCCGAGCGCTTGAATCCCCCTGGTGATGAGCACCTTGCCGCGACTGTGGTCACGGCGAAGCTGGTCGTTGAGTGCGGTGATACGTTCCGTCCGGTCCATGCGGTCCTCGCTGTTGCGCGGGCACGTTTCCGGGATTGGGCATTGCGCCCGGTGCTGCTGCTATAGCGGTGGAGCGCAGGGGGCGTCTACGGGCGCGGATCGCCCGCCGAGTGCAGTTGTATTCCTCGCATGTTCAGCCTGCGATCTGTTGAGTCAGGGTTCCGCGACATCAACCACAGACACTGGGAACAGACCCGCTTTCGCAGCTGGTTGTGGATCGCTACGGGAGCGTCCTGATATGGTAGCCGCCAATCGGTAATCGCGGATGGACCAAATGAACGGAAAGCATGATGGCGACCTTGCCGTCACGGGCCACTCAGTACTCAGGGGTATGGTGACAGGAACCACCACGGTAACCGTGGGCGCCTTACTCGAATGCTACGGCACGTGTTGCGGTGATCTCGTTATAGACGAGGGCGGAAGAGCCGTGGTCTATGGCACGGTCGGCGGAAACGTAATTAACCGCGGCTCATTTACCTTGCACGGAGTGGTATCGGGTCACGTCAATGGCCAAGTTGAATTGGCCGACGGAGCTATTATCAGGGACCGCGCCTAAACCGTTCCGGGACCACGCACAAAGGGAGAGCTCCAAATGCCGCTGCGCTCAATCGCATTCAACGACATCAACGAGGCGACACTGCAGCAGTTGATCGCAAACGGCGTGTCTGAGGGGCGAGAGATCGATTATAAGCGGGACCAGATCGGCGGCAGCGACGACCACAAGAAGGAGTTCCTCAAGGACGTTTCCGCCTTCGCTAACGCTGTTGGCGGCCACCTCGTCATCGGCATGGATGAGGCGGGCGGTATCGCCACCAACCTCCCTGGGCTCGCAGGCCTTGATGCCGACAAGGAAATCCTTCGCCTCGAAAGCATGACCCGCGACGGCATCGAGCCACGCTTGATTGGGGTAATGATCAAGGCGGTCCCACTGACGGCCGGTGGCTGCGCCCTGGTCATCCGCGTGCCGCGCAGTTGGAACCCGCCGCACCGCGTCTGCTTCAAAGGCTGGAACAAGTTCTTCACCCGCAATTCGGCCGGCACGCATGAGGTAAACGTCGAGGAATTGCGGGCCCTGTTCACCATGTCGGCATCGCTCGCCGAGAAGGTCCGCGAATGGAGGATCGAGCGCATTTCCCGCTTGCTGGCGGACGACACGCCGGTGCCGCTGGAGCAAAGCGGGCAACTTGTCCTGCATCTACTGCCATTGGCCAATTTTCAGAATGAGTCGGCAATCGACGTGGCTGCTGCAAAGGCGGCACATGCCTGTTTCTATCCAGCCTACAGCCAAGCGTTCAGTTCCAGAATCAACTTTGACGGCCTGCTGCTCACTAGCCCAGGATTAGAGCAACGCCGTTTCCGCGCATATACCCAACTCTTCCGCGACGGCTGCATCGAGACAGCCCTGGGCTCATTGGTCCGTGAACATGCTGAGCGGCACTACAGGACTTTACCTTGGGGCATCCTTGATAAAGGTATATTTGAAGCCCTCCCCCGATTCATCGAAGGCCTCGCTAAGCTAGGGGTGTCACCTCCCTACGTCGCAATGATTAGCTTGCTTGGGATCAAGGGCTCGGCAATCCAGCGGGATACTTATGATTTTGACTTGGTTGAAGCGGACCGTGACGTTCTTTCCGCACCACCAATCACCATCGACGAAGAAAAGCTTGAGGGTGACTGGCAAGGGGTGATGCGCCCCGCTTTTGATGCGATCTGGAATGCCTACGGTCACGCCGCTACCTGGATTTTTGATGCCGAAGGCCGCTGGTTGAAGAAGCCCTAACTCCTCACTCAATCCAGCGCAACGACATCCGTCGACCGAGCACTGCCCCACAAATGAAACGATGATTGGGAACCCATGAAGGTGGACAGATCAGCCTCAAGACCACCAACCGCCCTCGGGCGGGTGTTGGGAAAGGAAGACGCCGACAGCCTGACCTCCGCCTTCGGGCGCGGGGTGGAACTGCTGTAACCTTGCCGCCGAGGATGCGGACGCCGCCCGCATCCTCGGCCTTATTTCGCAGTTCAATTCGCATAGACCGTGATGGCGCAGAAATACGTGCAGAAACAGTATGTTCTCTACTAGCAGCTAGCATTCGTAAAGCCAAGGTCGGGGGTTCGAGTCCCTCCGCCGGCACCATATAAATCAAGCATCTAGCCAAGGCCCCGCACGGGGCCTTTTGCTTTTCCGGGGGGGGCCAACACGAAAGGCTCGGCAATCTGCCCCCTGCCGACGTCCATTCCCGACGCGGAAAGGTTGCCTTGGCAGGCGATATGAATTAATAAGCGCAGCATCGAAGCCCGCCGCTTGAATCATCAGCGCCAAGCGGCACAGCATCAATCATTGGTGAGCCTGACTCGCCGTTCCGAAGACATCGCCAGTGTACTTTTTGTTTTGATGACGGACAATCGCCAGAAACTTCGTCCTCGCCTGACATCTGCGCCAGGCTCGTGAGCAATTACTAAGGAGCAGCCGTGCTTCTCAAAAATGCCCTAATCGGGAAGAACAAGGCAGCTTGGGTGCTGATTTTGATTGGCGCGGCTGCCGTCAGCATGGGCGCAAGCATTTGGCGCCATCCAATACTTTACGAGACAAAAAAAGTTTCAGAGGTAAATCTTCAAAAAATACTCATAAACCAGAGCGAATACCTTGGTGTTTATAGGGGGCACAGGATTTTTGTATCGCTCGGCGATATCGCCGATCAGCGCTACCGTGATTTGCTTATGAACATGAATTGCGCCTTGGTCGTGCCGATATACCTAAGCACGGAACCGCAGAAAAGTCAGATATTTCGCGGGTTTATCATTAACAGTGCCCTATCCGGAATAGGCGAGGCGTCTCCCGAGGAACTCGTCCGGACCCGAAATCAGGTCGGTGCAATCGATCGTTACCGAAAAGCTGAAGTAGTTGAAGTTCCGCTGAACATTCCCAAGGAACGGCGCCGCCTGTTTCCATTCAACCGCCTGCTCGTCGCCTCTCTCCCCCACGGTGGAGTCACGAGCGAGGACATTGATTCTGCTATCAAGGCCGTCTTGTCGAAAGATGCAGATGGCGACAGAATCATAATACCGCCCCTGACCGTCCGCCTCGATAATGGAAAAGGCGGCCTGTCTCCATATGAAATCTACAGGGCTGTGTTTGGCAACATCTCCCCGTCTACTGCAAATGACATCGATTTCCACATATACTCCGCCTGGCCCTCAGCCATGATCGAAAATGCTGCAGATGATCTAGAATCAGCCTGGGCACAAGCAGCGTCCACACCGGATGCGCTGCCCCTTTATGATCCTTATTTCCGGACCGGGATACTGGCCTTTATCATGACCGTCTTACTGTTGACATTTGCGCATGAATTCACCTTCGGCGCTTTTGTTACAAGCATGATTGCGTTTGCAGGGACCATGACAGGGATAAAGGGAGCGGTCGACGCTTTCAATCTTAGCCCGTGGACTTCCATTTCGCTGCTGATGGCGATGCCGCCCATATTCCTTCTCGTGGCTAGGAAATATCCTAAACTTCTTGGCTTAGTGTGATAGATGGATACCGCCGATCTTACGGACATCCCGATTTCCCTTGGGATAAGGCAATATCTCGACGACATAAGTTATGGAAATCCCCTGCCGGAATGGTTTGAGGTTGTCGATATAGATTACAAAAGGCGCCACTCTCGCATTGGCGCCCGAATCCTCAACTTGGCGGAGCAGACCAAGTCCACGTGCCCCCATATCTCCATTGAGGCGCCCAAGAAGGCCGGCGGAACGAACCGATGGGTCATCCCATCCATCAATGATCAAATGGCACTTCACACCTGCGTGCTTGCCGAGGCACAGGCTCTAGAGGCCTCGCTGGACCAACGGGTCTTCAGCTACAGGCTAAACAAGGAGACGACCAAGGTTCATTTTCTAGAGAACCCTGTTTCTGCTTGGACTCGCTTCAAGACCAGAACCAGTGAAAAATGTGCGGAAAACAGCTGCATTCTCCAGTTCGATCTGAAGGATGCCTACGGGCACATCGGGTGCGCTAATGTCGCTGAGCACCTGAAGCGGGCCTGCGGAGACACGATTCCGATTCGCTTCATTGAGAGTGCACTTACGGCCTTGACGAAGAATGGGTCCCTTCCGTTCGTCAACGACAGCCTCTTCTTCATCGGCAATTGGTACCTGTCGCAAGTTGACAACATCGTCGCAGGGGTGTCCGAAGATTTCATCCGCTTCGTTGACGATTACAAAGTATTTGGCCAGGATATCACGCAACTGGAGTCAGCACTGAAGCAAATACGACGGGAATTGCGAAAAAACGGTTTCGAGATCAATGACAAAAAAGTGTTTCTCGGATCATGTGAGCACTATCTTGATATCGCCGCCCAGAGCAAGTACACGGTCGAGACGGGTAGTGGTTATGCAGCGCGCCCCCCCGCGGCCAGTGAAGCATTCGATTCGTCGGCTTTACTCGACAGGGTCCGACTTATCGTCGACAAGCACGATAATTTTTTGAATCAGGGGTTCGGTCGATTGGCGATGGCGTCGCTACGACGGATGAGGGCTTGGTCTGCCTTTACGATGAGGAATGGCTTCATCGACAACCCGCACCAACAGTTCTCCAGCCAACTTTCGGCCGATCACGACCTCTTGGCCAAAATCGGCAAGTTGATGACGACCCTCACCAAGGAGCCGCAGGAAACGTGGAGACTGGTTTGGTTGATCCATCTCACGCAAAGCCTGGATTCCCGGCAGAAGATGGGAACAACCACTCTGGAAGCCATCTACTCCAGCATAAGGCTCTTAAAACCCATTAACCCGATTGCGGCGGCCTGGGCGTCCATCGATAGATCGCCGTCGAAATACAGCATGAACGTTGAGTTTCATCACGACACGATTGAGGATCTTCACGAACTTGGTTATCTGGAGCGTGGCTTAGCCAGGAACGGAGCGTGACAATGAAGAGACGCAGTTTTACTGCATCACTGGCCATTGCAATCGGCTGCCTGGTGACCAGACGCGGGCACAGCGCTGTCCGGCATTCCCGGAAAATCATCGTTCCGGTGGCAGGCGTTCGATTTTCCGATCCGAACAGCCGGCTCCGGCCTGGCGACAGGGTCACGGCCGTTGCGGCCGTTCACGAAGAGAAGATGTGCTACCGCATCATTACAGAGAACGACCTTTGCATTGGGTACGTGCCGGCCGCAAGCGTCAGTGAGTTTGGAGGTCACGAGCGCATCGTCGGGGGCATTCTTGCCGCAGACCATGACGCAGTGCCATGGAAGCGCTACACGGCAGAATTCCAGGTGACCAGCGCTTGACTCACGGACAGCAAGACTGCGGGCTGGATTGCTGTGAACACGCTGCCGGAGATGTGGACTTCGCACCGCATCCCCGGCCTTATTTCGCAGTTCGATTCGCATAGATCGTAATGGCGTATAAATGCACCTAATAACAACGCGTTATCGACTAGCCACTTACATTCGTAAAGCCAAGGTTGGGGGTTCGAGTCCCTCCGCCGGCATCATAAATTTCCAATAAAAACAAACAGTTAGCCAAGCGCCTTGACAGGCGCAGGGCGCTGTTTTGCAATTAAAAGCTATCTTGCATCGCAAGGACAATCTTAAGCCGACCGCCCTTTCCGAAAGCCGCGCCTGCAAGGCCCCCCCCCTGCTCAGGTACCCAGTATTGGGGGGACTGGCGGCAACCTGCTGGGCAGCGGACCGGGTTTGCGTCTGCGCCCATGAGGTGAGCTACATCAAATGGCTGGTTTGCGCCCCATCTCCGTCGTTCGGCGATGACGGCGACATCACTCGGAGCTGCGCGCTTCGGGGCAGGACTCGCTCTTGTGAAGCGATTTCAGCCCCGAAGGTTGAGGCGCTCGGTTCGACGGCAACCTCGATCCGCTTTGGGTGACTAAATCGGTGGTCATGCCCACGTCCTCGGGCTCGATCAAATCGTCCACCAGCGCCTTGGCGGTGGCCGAGTCCCGCAACTGGTCAAAACCCTTCGGTAAAACCTACCGAAATTCGTCCACCAGCTCGTCCAATTTCTCCTCGACGAGGAAAGGCACCGCCTGGGCGAAAGTGTCCAGGGTGACGATGGCGTTCACCGCCGCATCCCGTTTGAAGGCGGCGCGCAAACGATCCGCCATTCCCCGATTGACTATCATCGCATCCTGGTAGCAGGCCTGCAGATCGGGCAAAGCGACATCCACCATGGCATTGCGCCCGCCCGCGAAATAACGGCGGAGCATGTGAATGGAAAAGGCCCGCATCAGGGTTTCGTGCTCGGTGGCGAAAGGAAGGTGCGAGCGGGCCATCGGTCGGAAGAAGGCCAAATGGGGACAGCCCGAAGTCGCCCCCACTAGGCCGATCAACGAAGCCAAGCCGTGCTGAAGAGCCAGGTCGGCCGTTATGGTACGGCGATCCGTCACTACCAGCACGGAAACCGGCTCATACGAGTAATAGGAATCGAACCGCGACAGAAAGGGGGCCAGCGCGGCGGCGAACGGGCAGACCCCAGATTGCGGCAACGGGCAATGATCGCAGCGGTGAAACGATAGCGTCGTCCACGGAGCCTCCTGCCGTTCGGCGACGATCATGTCCGGCGAGAAGGTCAGGTTGATATTTTCCCGCCGCCCGTCGGGAAAGGCAAAGTGGTATTTGACCGCCTCCATGGCTAGACCCGCACCCGCACTGGTTCGACGAAACTGTAGATCTTCGACAGGCTGCGCAACCGCTCCGCCTGCGCGGGCGACAGCTTGGTGTTGGCCGCCAGGATCAGATGGCCGTTCGTGAGGCGAATGTCGGAAAGCACCAGATGGCCTGCACGCAGCACTGTGACCGGCACTTCGACCTCGGGCGGCGCCTCCTTTGGGACGGTGTCAAGCAAACAGGTGCGGATCCGAGCCAGCAATACGGGGTCGTACTGCATCGGGTTGCGCTCCAGCGCGCTGAAAACGGCGGCGGTGGGCGGGCCGCCGCCGGCTTCCTCGGCCAAATCCTTCAATATCTTGAGCAGGCGGGCGTCGAAGGGAATATCCGCTCCCTTGGGGCCATCGGACGGGAAACCGGAACCGTCATAGCCACGGTCCTGCAGATAAACGATTTCCGCCACCTTGGCCAAACGCGGGATATTGGTGATCAGGTTGCGCGCCGCCGCAGGGGCCTGCGCCATGACCTCCTGCTCGGTCGGGGACAACGTCGCCCCGCTTTGCTTCTTGGCCTGCAGTTCGGGGGGGATCGACACTTGGCCGATCGGCAGCAGCATGGCGGCTATATCCAGTTGCCAGCGCACCGGCAGCTTGAACTCGACGGTCAGCACCCGCACCCATTCGCGCAGCCGCGCGGCCTGGGCGTGGGCCAGAGGATCGTTGATGGCCACCACGTCGGCCAGCACTTTGATGCTGCCGGCCAAGGTCTTTTCCAGCAAATCGCGTTCCGCGGTGATCAGGTTGTATTGTTCGACCCCCGCCGCCAGACCGGCGACCAGATCCTCGGCGCCGCACGGCTTGGTCAGGAAGCGGAAAATGCTGCCTTTATTGATGGCGTCGATAGCCGTCTGCTGGTCGGCATTCCCCGTCAGCATGATCCGCACGGTTTCTTGGCTGATTTCCTTGATGCGGGCCAGCGTCTCGATGCCGTCCATTCCTGGCATCCGCATGTCGCAAAGCGCCACGGCGAATTGTTCCTTGCGCTCGGCGGCATCGTGGATGGCGTCGATGGCTTCCTTGCCGCCTTGGGCCGTGGTGAGATCGTAATTCTTGCGAAGCTGCCGTTGCAGGGCGGCCAGCAGGTTGGCGTCGTCGTCGATCAGCAGCACACGATCAAGCATTGGCGTTTTCCCCGATTGTTTGCGCCAATTCGCGCCAGGTGACGATCCGAAGGTCTTGCCGCGCTTCGCACACATAGGACATGTCGAAGGCCGGCTGGCCGGGCAGCAGTGGCAGCGGTGGACCCAGCGCACGGGCGGCATGGACGGCGGTCAGTACGTCGTTGCTGCGGACCGGGCATTGTGAGGGGGCGAAGGAATGGGCGACCGCCTCGACCACCAAATCGGTGAAACCCCACAGCCCCAAGAGATAGGCGCCCACATGGGCATGGCTTGCCCCGAAGGCCTCTTCCTCGGCCGCACTCAAGGATTTGCCGCCGTGGCAATGGGCGAGCAGGCCGGTGTAATGGTCGGGATAGGCATCAAGGAAGACCAGATGCCCGAGGAACGACAGCATGCCGGCGCAGAACGCGGCCTTGGCCGTCGATTCGTCGCAGCCGTTGGCCAGCGCGATCCGTTCGGCCAGCGAAGCGATTTCGAGACTGTGTCCGTTGAGGGCCCGCACCAGGTCGCAAACCCGTTCGTCATGCCCCAGTTGGCGCACGATGCCGATCCGCAGGATCAGTGCCTCGATCATTTCGATGCCCAGTATGCGCACGGCGTGAGACACGCTGGTCGCCTTGACGCCGAGGGAGAAATAGGCGGAATTGGTCAGTTTCAACAATTCCGCGGTCATCGCCATATCCTGGCTGATGATGGCGGCGACCGAAGTGACCGAGGTCTTGGGCGACCGCAGCTCGGCCTGCAGGCGGGCGAACAGTTCCGGCGGCGTCGGCAGGTCGGTCAGGCCCGCGACCACGTCGCGCAGCCGCTGCGCGCGCAGCACCCGCCGCAGGGCCAGCGGGCGTGAGATTGCGTCGGAAATGGTATGGGCGGAGCATGGTTTCGCCAGATAGACATGGGCGGGGCCCACAGTGCGAAGAACACATTCGGTATCGGCATACCCGGACAGAATGACCCGGATGGTGCCGGGATAGCAGTCCCGCACGTGGGAGAGCAATTCCGCCCCGTCCATGGACGGCATGCGCATGTCCGACACCACCACGTCCATGGGCTGCATGGCCATCAGGGCCAGGGCCTCGGAACCGGACGCGCAGAAATGGGCCGTCCACTCGTCCTTATGAGCACGGCATAACCGCTTCAAACCCGCCAGCAGATTGGGTTCGTCATCCACAAATAGGACGTTGAAGGTTTCCATCACACATGCTCCGCCGCGGGTTTGGCTGCCTCGACCGGCAGCCGCACGGTGAAAATGGCCCCTTGGCCTTCTTCGCCGCCGACATCGATCCTGCCGTTGTGCTTGACGATCACCACATCCCGGCAGATGGCTAGGCCCTGGCCGGTGCCCTTGCCCACCTCCTTGGTCGTGAAGAACGGTTCGAAGATGTGGTCGCGCAGGGATTCGGGAATGCCGGTCCCGTTATCGGCCACGGAAACCACTACCTCGCCGTTCTCGAAAGCGGTCGAGACGGTGATGCGCCCCGGTTCGGACTTGCCCGCACCCTCGATGGCGTGGGCGGCGTTGACGATCAGGTTCAAGAACACCTGGTTGAGCTCGGCCGCATAGCAGGGAAGCGGGGGAAGCGACGGGTCCAAGTCACGCACCACTTCGGCCACGTGCTTCCAGGCGTTATGGGAAACCGTCAGCGTGGTCTCGATGGCCCGATTGATGTCGGTGACGGATTTCGACGACGAACCGGGATGCGAAAATTCCTTCATGGACAGCACGATCCGCCCGACCTGGGAAACGCCATCCAACGATTGCTGAACCGCCGAGGGCATTTCCTCGAGCAGGTAATCCAAATCGGCCGCCTCGCAGGCTGCCGCGAACCGGGACACGGCTTCGGCCGCCCCCTGGGCGACCACGTCCTCGGCCATGGCCTGGCCCGCCTTGATCACCGAGACAAGTTCGGTCAGGGAATCGCCGATGAACCGCAGATTGTCACCGATATATTGGGTCGGGGTGTTGATCTCGTGGGCGATGCCGGCAGCCAGTTGGCCTACGCTCGCCATGCGCGAGGCCTGCAGTGCGTCCCGCTGGGCTTGCTTCAGGGCGGCCGTGTCGCGGAACGAGATGATGGCGCCCCGGATGTTGTTGCTGTCGTCCTCAAGGGCGGCGCAAGCATAAGCGACCGTGACCTTTTTGCCGGACGCCGTGACGAAAATCACGTCGTCTTCACGAACGATGCCACCGTCCGCAGCGACCCGACGCCAGGGTGAGTGATGGAAATCACCGCACTCGGCCAAGGTGAAGATGGTATCGACCGGATATCCGGT
>Ga0075012_10000271_pt1 | contig 56594 bp, 67 predicted proteins | sample All_14_2_FD_71474 | JGI IMG/M metagenome (GOLD analysis project Ga0075012, IMG submission 71474) | Freshwater microbial communities in response to fracking from Pennsylvania, USA - Allegheny Zone_MetaG_DW_15 | ecosystem: Environmental > Aquatic > Deep subsurface > Groundwater > Drilled... | reverse complement strand
ACGTTAGAGCGCTTGCGAATGAATGCAGCCGTTTCGCGCCGCAGGGTGTCGTACAGGCTCCCCGGCACCCACTTGCGGTCGTCGCGGTAGTCTGTGAATCCCTCTGCCGCTTTGGCGCACGCCTCGCGTTCTGCAAGGACGTTCGCCCGTAGCCAGGAATTCATCAACTCGCCCACCTCATTCCAGTTATCGGCGTGCCGGTCTATCAAGTGCCAAGCCGTGGCTCCGTCCATGCCGAGCCAGTTCTGTGCCTTGTCAGCTTCTTCCGGTGTCATGTTCTTTCTCCGTGTCAACCGCGCTCTAACCCGTCAGTCGAGCCGACCTGCGCCAAAAGCGGCGCAGATCGGCTCACTTCTGCGTTGGGCGTCTTGGCCGCGCATGTGCTCCGGTGTTTGGAGCCGGGGAAAGTCCCGCAGCACTCGCGCTCCGCAGGCAGCGCGTCAGCCGGGCGGAATTCGTAGCCCTGCGCCACCATCAACTGCTTCAGCACATCCAGTGCCGCGTCAATGGTTTTGCGCTCGTACTGCACCCACACCCTGCCTGCTTTGGCCGGTGCGTTCAGGGCCGTGTAGAGCCGCAGCGTTGCTTCCTTCTGTGTTGCCATATCGTTCCCTTTCAAAAGTCGGTGCTGGTGATACGCCGCCCAACCCGGCGGTCAAGCGCGACCTTCGCCATAAGACCGGCGAAGGCCGCTTACCTATGCGTTAGGTTGCATCAGGCTCTTTCGCCCGATCAACCGCCTTTGCAAGCCAGTGCGCGCCCAAGCGCCGCAGCTTGTCCCTCCGCGCTTGGGTGAGTCGCACCGTCACAACAACGGTGCGCTCCTCGTCCGGCAGTGGCTTGCGGCCTTGACCCCTTCCTGGGCCTCCGTGTGGAGCCTTGGCCTTCATGCGCGCCCCGCCTCGATCCATTCGCACGCCTGCACCATTTTTTCCTTCGAGTGCTGCACGGTCACATCAATCCAAACAGACGTGCAAATAGCCTTCCGTGCCATCTTTGCGCGGCGCGTCTCACCGGACACCATCTCTGCCGCGAACAACTGGCGGCGGTTGTGCGCCTCTTGTACGGCTTGCTCCATCGTCTTTCCTTCAAGGCCGCCATGTGCCGCAATATCGGCCGCCAACTCATTCAGGTACGCGAGCACTTCCGGGCGCTGCATCATTTGTTCGGCGGTCAGGTTTTGCATTTTCGGCTCCTTGGTTGTCTGCGCTGCAACGTGCATCGCATGGTTGTTACTGTAATACATCAATCAAGCCATGTCAAGCATTATTTGTGTTACAGCAATCAACGTGCAACCTAACTCCACAATCCACCGGACCGCCTACCGGCGGCCGGTGATTTCGGCGTTCGGCGTCATCTCAATACATCCTCTGCGAATCGCTCAAAGGTCGCCCATGCACCATCAAATCCGCGTTCCCACCAGAGTATAAAAAACAGCAGCACGGCGAAGCCGGAAGTGAACAACAGCACAGCTATCAAAAATGGCTTCATCACCACCCTTTCAAAAGTCGGCGCTGGTAAGACGCCGCCGAACCAGTCAATCGAGAGGGAGCGTCCGCGATAAACCTGCGTCCGCCCCCTCATTTCGGGCGTTAGAGCGCAGCAAATGCCGCCTCCAGCCGCGCCAGCTCCGCTTCTAGGAACGCTTTCTTTTCGGTCATGTGGCGGTCGTACATCTCCTGTGGCAAATCGAGGTAGTTCCGCTCGTCAATCAGGGAATCAAGCGCCCCCTTGTAGTTGCCGATTTCGGACTTCAATTGCTTCGCGTTCTTGTACTGGTCTTCGGTCATGATTCGTTCCTTTCTTTATTGTCGTCAGCGGCGCTCTAACCCGTCGTTCCAGGCGCGACTGGCCGCGATGAAGCCGCGTCCAGCGGCCTGAACTCTGCGTTAGAGGTCACAATCCCACTCTCGTGCAGCGACTCGAAAAACTCCTGCGCCTTTTCTGCGCTCTCGAACTCAACGGTAACGCTGTAGATCGGTCGCCACTTGAAGCCGTGCGGTCGTCCGTGGAGCATGTTGTATCCGTCTTGCCTCTCGCTTCGCATCTGGTGAGCGCGTGGGTATCCAGAAGCCGCTTTACGGGCAGCGGGGGCAATAACGTCCGTGATGTATCGTTGTTGTTCCAGTAAATTTGCCATAGTCAAGTTGACCTCTAACCCTACGGTCAAGCGGACCGTTCGCAATAAGGCCGCTCACGGCCGCTTACCTACACGTTATGTTTCACGGGCAGCCTTGATCTTCGCCCGCACCCATGCTGCCCCGCCGAGGCGTTTGCACTTCGCCCATTCCTCGTCGGTCATTCGCACCGGGCGGGCGCGCATCAGTTCGCCGTCCTTGGCTATCGGCTTGCGTCCTTGGCCGCGTCCCGGCCCGCCACGTTGCGCGTTCATTCGTCGGCCTCGCTCACATAACAACCCCACCAACCATGCGCCAGCGCCCACGCAACAACAACCGCAACCCACCGCCAGCGGTACGTCCCGACGATGTAGGGGGCGACCACTTGGCGGCACACAACAACCTTGTCTCGTTCAACCTTCCACATCACGCTGCCACCTGTTCGCAGTGTTCCGCCAGTTCGCGGGCTTCGTTCGCCCACTGGCCGGTTTCCTCGTTCGCCGCATTGCGCAGGCTGTGCGCCGCGTCAAGCCACTGACCATCGGCCACCGCCCTGAAGGCGATCTGTGCCCGCTTCACTTGGCTATCCGGGGCGGTCATCAGAAGTTCGTAGGCTGTTTTCATTTCGTTCTCCGTTTGCGTTGTTGATATTGTTAGTGTAGTCACGCAATCAAACAATGTCAAGCTGTTTGTGTATCTACGCAAAGAAACATAACTAATCAATCAACGCGGACGCCTGCCAGCGGCGCTTCGCTTGCTGTCATGCGCCGGTTACCTCAGCGTTAGGGGTTTCGTCTTCGACCGTCAGTGCAACCCGTTGCAGCCAAGCGCCAAGCGCCCGTTTCTGCGCAGGCGTGTATGCGTTGTTGTCGGCGCACTCGTTGGCTTTGTAGCGGGCGTGATCTATTGCCGCCTTCCACGCCTCTTTCCAGTTGTCCCATGCAACGGATGTTTGAATATCCATGTCGTCGCAAACCTCAAACCCATGTCGTGCTTCAAACTCCATGCGCATCTGTGATTTCATCGCTTCATCCTTTCTGTTATCCACCGCACCCCTAACCCATCGGTCGAGCGCGACGGGCGAAAAGCCGCCCGCGCCTCACCTAAGCGTTGTGCGTCTCTTCCCGGCAGAACTCGCGCCACTGTTCCAGCGCTTCGTTTGCCGAGTCCCACCACTTGCTTACCGCTGCTGTGTCCTTGGTGTCGAGCAGCAGGCATTCCAACTCCAGTGCCAGCCGGTGCGCTGCCGGGAATATGTCGCGTATCGCATCCTCCAGCTCTTCGCGTTTGCGTCGCTCGGCATGCCAGCGCTCGAAAAACTCTTGGTGTTCGCGCTCCAGCACTTCCAGTCGGCTTTCCGTTTGCGGCGCAGATGGCGCGAATCCCAAGCGTTCCAGGTTGCGAATCACCGCGTCCTCGCCCGCTCGTATCTGGGCACTCCGAATTTCATCGTGCAAGCTCATGTCGTTTCCTTTCCGGGCCGTCGAGGCCCAACTAATCATTCCAGCGGACGGCTTCGCCGCCGCTGAATTCAAGCGTTATGCGCCCACATACCACGGGCGCCCGGACAGGATGCAGTCGGTGTCGTCGATCCGTTGCGCCTGCGCTTGCAGCGTCTTCCGCAGCGCGTCGGGCATCTGGTTCAACGTCTGCCAGTTCTTTTCCTGCCCGCAGCCGTCGCACTTCAACTCCCCGTTGCCGAGGCAGTAGTGGGTAATTCCGTTCTCGCTCATTGCGGCCTTTCCTCTTCGTCGAAAGTCATCTCCGGGTGTGGCACGTCGTCGTGAACAACCACCCCGTCATCGTCGGGCAGGTATCGCCCACAAACCACGCACCAGTAACCGTCAGCGCATAACAAGTCGTTCAAGGTTCGCTCCCTTCGGTCGCCGGACTGCCTTCGGCAGCCGCCTTAACTCCGGCGTTAGGGGTCACGATCTCTTGAACGGTATCGGTGCATCCCCGCCCCTTGCTATCTTGACCGCTTCGGCCAATCCGCCCTTCGGCTTCTCTGGTGGCCGGAGCCATCCGCCGTTGATTCTGTCGGCCAGTTCTCGCGCCTCCGCTTCGGTCATTCCGGGGTAACGCAGGTGGTATTCCTCGCGCCCGTTGTGAGTGCATTTGCAAACGTGAATGCTCATGTTTCGCTACCTCCAAAAGTCGGCGCATCAGGATCGGGCAGCCATCCGCACAAATCCTCAAACAGCGCCGTGTTGCTGTTCATGTAAAACGATCCGCCGTCACCCTTGCGGACAATGCAAAAATGCTCTTTGCCGTGCTTGTCGATACCGATGAATCTGAACCCATCGCGGTTTTGAATCTGGCCCAAGTTAATCACTTTCGAGGGTCCGCAATAGTCATCTGCCATCAATTCGTGAGGTTGTCTCATTTGCTGTCTCCAATGTCTGCGCCGCCTAACCCGGCGCTCAAGTTCGTTCCGCTTCGCTCCACGGGACCTTCGCCTGCGGCTCGGCCCCTTAGCTCTACGTTATGCGTCACGGAGAATTCCTCCGCGTATTTGTTGGCTTGATCCCTGCGCTTGGCTCATCACTGCCGCGCGCTCTAAGCAATCCTCTATGCGAATACCACGCCCAAAGGTGTCGCTACCAACATCAAGAGCGTGCCGCCTTGTGCCTGTCCAAGGATTGAACAGCCATGCCATCTCGCCGTGAAACTTCCGCCATTGCTCGGCGTGGCTCGGGTAGGGCTTTTGCATTCCGGTTGCCGGGTCGTACATCATCAGTAGTTCTTGCATCTCGATCTCCGTTTACAAAAACATTTGCGCTTGTTCGGCGCTCCGCAATAGGGGCAATCGCCAGTTTTCACTATCGCCATGATTTCTAACCCTGCGTTCGAGAGGGACGCTCCGCCGATAAGGCCGCCTCGCGCCCCTGAACTGCATCGTTAGGCACCAATGGCCGCCAGTTGCTGTTGCCGCTCGGCTTTGCCACGCAACCCATGCAGCGCAGCACGCGCTCAACGGTGTTCTTGTGGCTGGCGTTGCAGGTCGCACACGTTTTCATCGCGCTGCGTCCATCGCCACTTTCGAGCGTCACGTCATGCGCAGCGCCGATCATTTCCTTGGTCACGGTCGTCATTTGAAATACTCCTTATGTTCACGTAGCAGGCGCAGCGATCTATCGTCGTGCTTCTCCCACAACTGCAAGCCTCTAGCCCGCAGCATTTCCTCCACTTCGTTTAAACTCTTGCGCCCGAAGTTCGGCCACTTTCGAATTTCACTACGGCTGAACATGCACAGATGGCGCACAGTAAATGGCGGCTCAATGTCGAATGTTCCTGTTCCGGCGAATGAGGCGAACCCTGCCAATTCGGCTCGGATGATGTTTGCCGTTCGTGTTGTCAGGTCAGCCAAAAACACTTCAATCGGAAAATCTAGCGGGTGAATCTTGCGCAGTTGTGGGGCCTCCATTTTTTGGAGAGCCTTCAGTTCTGCAATCGCGTGCAGCGTCTGGTCGGGGTCGCCGCATCCGTCATCACCGATGCCAAGCGCCTCATCAATCGCGGCCAGCGTGCGTACTGCCTGCTCAAACAGGGTTTTGTAGTCTGTCATTCCAGTTCTCCGTCTTGTCAGCGCCGAGTTTGCAGATCGCGCTGATGATCGCCGTCCATTCGCGCTGGTCTTCGGCGTCTCTGGCCGCAACCAGTCTCTTCGCATAGTCCAGCATCTCCTCCTTGCCGCGTTTCAGTCCAAGTGCGTAGGCGTGGTCTTGCGCGTCCTTGAATGCTTCATCCACCTTATCGTTTACGTACCGCGTTTCGCGGTGCCAGTATTCGGTCAATGCGTTCTCGTCTGCCTTGTTCAATTACGTCTCCTTTTTTCCGCCTTTCTAATCTCATGCTAAAACTGCATCAACTTGAGCTATGGGTATTCTTCCCAGCTTGTTGAGCCTGAATATGCGTCTGGCAACCATCCGGCTAACCGTTGCCTCGCTCACCTCCATCATTTCGGCTGCTTGTTTTTGCGTAACGCTTGCAGGGCGGGGATGTGTCGCGGCGTAGATCCGGATGGTTGCCAGAATAAGAGATTGTTGTTCGTTCATCATGGGTAGTTAGTCCCTAGAATGGAATTTCATCATCGAAATCATTGAAGTTGCTACTCGCCTGTGCTGCAGGGTCTGGTTTGCCTGTGGCGGTAGTGGTAGCCCCATAACTGCTCTCGCGCGTAGGGTAGTCATTTGAACCACTACCTGAACTCATCCCTTGTCGGTTACCCAGCATCTGCATCGAATCAGCGAAGATTTCGGTGGTGTAGTTGGTATGTCCGTCTTTCTCCCACTTGCGAGTTTTCAGCGCGCCTTCGATATACACCTGTGAGCCTTTTTTCAGGTATTGCCCCGCAATTTCAGCTAATTTGCGAAAAAAAACCACGCGATGCCATTCGGTCGCCTCTTTCTTTTCTCCTGTCCCTTTATCTTTCCATGTATCGGTGGTCGCCAGCGTGATATTCACCACGGCGTCACCATTGGGCATATAGCGCGACTCGGGGTCTTTACCCAGGTTACCAACCAGAATCACCTTATTAACGCTGGCCATGATTCAGGGCGTCCCTTGCAGAATCATGAATCCGGTGGCGGCTTTTATTTGCTCAAGGGAAGAATTAACAGCCGTCTTGAAGGCGCGATCTGGGCGTATTAACTCGTACCAGAATGTTAATTTTCCGCTGTTTTCCCGATATTTCAGGCGCGCTTCAATGGGATAGGCGTCGCTACTACCTTCAAACACAGGCAGACCGAGAGTGAATCGCTGAAAAACCTCCATGCTGGTGCGGGTTTCCTTGTCTTCGTCATCTACGTAATCAAAGCGCATGCCGCCCGATTGCAGATTGATGCGGCTTTTTAGTTTCTTATCGGCCGTCGCCTCGAAAGCCAACGCCAGGGTGAGCATTTGAGCGCCTGTCGGCATGCCGGGGACGTTGGCGACATCCCCCAAGTTATCTTCGAGCCAGGTAGCGAAGTCCGCTTGATTCATCTTGGAATCGTTGCTTCCAAGCCATCGCTTCCATTCGACGGACAGGGCTGGCGCGAAGGTGCAGCGATGGTCGCGCCATTGTTGGAATTCGGCGGCATGATCATTGATCACAGCTTCGAGTGTGCAGTGTGACTTCTGGCTGTCAATGTTGGCGTAAATAACGCACTCATCAGGGCTACCGTGCTTTTTTACATAAGCGATGAAGCTTTCCGTAGTAGATGTGGTGACGGTGGCGCGTTTTCGCGATGGGGCCGGTAGCAGATCCTCCAGGCTGTGCACGATGTATTCTTTGGGAATAACTGTGTAAGGGATGCCGTTTTTCAGTTGGATGCCATCGAGCGGGGAGCTGGGAAGGGTGAGGGCTGTTCCGGCGCGGATCATCGTTTCGGCGTCGCCGCGTGGGTTTGGTGCATCATTCATTTTTGGTTCCTTAAAATTTGTGCTCTGACCGAAACTTAATTGGCAGCTTGCTTGAGTTCGCGGGGCTCGACGGCAACGGGCTTGAGTTCCAGTTTGGTCTGTCGCGGATCGTCGGACATGAGGTTGCCTTCTGGTGTTGGCCACAAAAGCGACTCAGGTGGCAAGCCCTTGGGTTTTTTGATATTCACATCTCCTTTGACGGCGAGGGCACCTGCCGTGCTAGGCTTGATGTCGATCTTCATGGTTAAACTTCCGGCCTTGTTGGTGTTGACCACGGCGGCGATGAGTTCCGACAGCTTCGCTCCGGCAATATCAAGGATTGAATACAGGTCGCCGTTTTCGTCCTCGATACGAACGTCGCGGATATTTTCATTAATGGGCTTTGTCATTTCAATACTCCTTTGGGTGGGTGTTATTACTACTCGATGATGGGTCTTCTAGTTTTGTAAATTTGTGATGTGGTTTGATGAATTTGCCCAGGTGAGCGCCTACCGACTCAGCTTTTTGCAGGTCAGCGAATTGAGCGGGAGTGATGCCGTGATAGTGATAGGTGCCTCCAGATTTGAACTTCACGGCCAGCGTGTCACCGTGATGCCCGACGGATTCAATCTGGCTTGACTTGACGTTGTGCATTGGAATGGTGGGTTGCTTGGTTTTCATGCGTCCTCCTCTCGGTTAAGAATCATGTGATCTGCATGAGCAATTAGCTCGCCCAACTCATTGGTTGTTAGCTCGCGCACAATGTTTTCCAGGTAAGTTAGAAGTTGGTCTCTCGTGACTTTTTGAGTCTCTGACCGCTTCGTTACATTTTCAGGTTGCTTCGGCGGTGCTGCGAACTCTTTGCGGTCGGCTTCGATCTTTGCGGCGGCTTCGGCTGCTGCCTTTCGCTGTGATTCGGCTTGTTCTGCCTTGATCTTGGCCTCCGCCTTGGCCTCTTCTTCCTTGCGCATCTTTTCGCGTTCTTCGGCTAGTCGTTTTTCTTCGGCAGATTTATGGTCTGCGATGCGCGACCTGATGACGAGCGCAAGATCGTCGGCTTCCTTCGCCACCAGTGTGGCGCGGTCGCTGAAAAGGAACCCATATTCTTTGGCTTCATCCAGTGTTGCCAAGTTGATCTGTATCTTGTCTGCAATAGCATTTGATTCGATTTTCTTTGCCGCCACCAAGTCATCAACTGCGCCGCGCATGGATTCGAGATTGCGTTTGCCCTTGATGGCGGTGGCAAAATCGGCAACGATCGGTGGCATTTGAACTGTCGCCAGCCGCTTGTTCAGTGTGGCGATATGGACTGCCAGCGCATCTTTACCTGCTTGCATGATCTCGATCTTGATGGATGCTTCGCGCGCTGTCACTAGCTTGTCCAGCGTGATGCGCTTGGCTTTCATTTCCTCGCGCAAAGCGTCCATTGTGCGGAATAGTTCGTCGATGCTGGCGGTCTGGCTCAGTGCCTGCTGCTTGACAAGTACTAACCGTTTTTCGCCGTCATCGAGGAACTTGACAGTTTTTTTGGCGACTGCAAAATCTTCATCGGTTTGCAGATCGGTGTTAATGCTCTCGATTCTGGCAAGTGCTGCCGACTTGAACAAAGCAAGATTGCTGCTAGTGACTTGGCCGACAAGCTCGACTGTGAGGGCGGGCAGGTCATCAATCGGAGCGACCACAATAGCGGGCGCATGCTCAATATGTTGGTAGTTGGCTAAGTCTTCGCCGAATTGTTGCCACCCGTTGCGCAAGCGATCGTGCCATTCTGGATCGCTATCTACCCACAAGTGCACGCAGTTTTCCGGCGTGCCGTCAGAACACATGAACAGCAAGCGAGGCGCTCTGGTGAGCATCATCACCTGCTGAGCTTGTGGCTGGTGGTGTTCCGGGAGAATGCCAGCACGCAGGCTGTCGGCGAGCTTTACAGACCACTGCTTATGCTCGAATGCGATAGATTCATCCATAGTCAATCCGTCACAGGATGCCGATAGTCTCCCGGAGGAAACGACGACCGGGTAGAGGTCGTCATCAATCAAGTCCTCTGCCATAGAGCGCCCGCCGATTTCCGTTTCATGCCCGCGATCAAAGATGCGCTGCGTGGCTGCATCGACTTCTGGCGCAAGGCCAGTCGACTTAAGTTTGAGAAGATCATTGCGCGTCGCGTAAGGCGATAGTCCTAGCATGGCGGCGGCTTCTGATGCGCCGAAGTGGGTAGCTCGAAAGGCCGCCCAATCCAATGTGCCTTGCTTTAGGTCGTGTTGTTGATAGGTCATATCAGGCTCCATTTTTAGATTCAGCAAGTTCTCTGGCACGCGCTTCGGCAATCTCTTCTTCGCTCATTTCGCCCGTTGCCGAAGGCTTGACGGCCATGATCACTGCCTTCTGCTCTTTTGTAAGCGGCGCTTTCGAGCTGGCGACCATGATTATTTGCTCAGGCGTTTTATTTCCATTAAGGATCAGCTTTTCCCAGTTGGGCAGCGATTTGTCAAAATCTTCTTGCGGGTAGAACTGAGGCTCTTCTGGTGCGCCGGTATCTGGATCAATGACGATGCCGTTTTCAATCGTTGCTCCGCGACCGGCCTCTGCCGCGTTGCTAATGTCTATGGCATTGGCCATCTCAATGGATGCGGGCATGTACTTGAGTACCTGTAGCAGAGGCACCTTGCGGCAATACATTTCCCAGTCTCGGAAACTGTAGTGCTTGCTGCCCACCTTGTTGTATTTGTCTCGGTGCTTGCGGATTTTCTCGACGCTCCACAATTCAATGATGGGCATGGTGGCATCGCGTACCCAACCAATCGCGTAGGCATGGGTCATGTCTTCTGGCGCATCAAGATCAGTCTCGTTGTGGATGATTAGGTCGCGTTTGGCACCGTCGGTAAAGGTGTATTGCTGATCTCTAAAAATCACGCCGGTATAAACCGTTCCGCGTCCAGAGCGAGAGACAAGGTCAACCAATCCTTTCCAGCCAGGCACAAATGTGCAGGTGCCTTTATAGGGGATCAAGTAGCCTGCCCCGTTAACCCCCGGCTCAAGCCCAAGCTGCCCGGCTGTCATTATTGCCGCAGCAATGCTCCTGGGTGAGCATTCCTGCATTTGTGCGCTAGAACTGAATGCAGTTAGCGCAAGCCTGGCCATACGGTCAGCCGTCATGTGCTTGGGCAGCGCCAAGGCGAGTTGCGGTTTTAGTTTGTCCATAAACCCGCTAAAAGCGGCTATGGGATTTTGAGTTGCTGGTGCATTCATTTTTATTTCTCCTAAATCCCAAAAACAATAGATACGGCATAGCCGATCACTACGATAAAAAACACATCTCGGTCAGTCAGCTTCATAGACATCCCCATTCAGCCTCTTTTTTTGCCTGAGAGCGTATCCATTCCATGACATCCAACCGCAGATTAGCGATGTTGATTAATTTATCGCCATGGCCCATGATTAAATCCGCAAAGTGCTTTTGCGTTGACACGTTATCCTGCAGGCAAGTCAGGATTGCATCAACCACATACTCAGGATCAAGCATTCGATCCATAACGACTTCTTCGATTCTTTGATCTTTCAGCCTTGCAAATTTATCAACGGCGGCTTGCTCGACTGGGGATAATTCAGGCTCATTAACTGGCTGATCAATTAGATCAAACATAGCGGCTCCTTTTTGAACAAGGCAATTGCTCGGACAACCGCTTGCTTTTGTTCATCCCGTCGCGCTTCTTCACACCGGGTGCAGCGGCAATTAAAATCAGAGTTTCTCTGCTGCCAATCGCCTATCGGCCTTGGTGCGGGTGGTGTATATGTGCCCATCACGCAGTCTCCTGTATGTTGGCAATAGGGTCGATTTCTATTGTGCTGTTCATCTCGCTCTCCTTGTTTGTGGTGTGAGTGCATTAAACACTATGTTTATAAAAATGTCAAACATTTTGTTTAATTATTTTAAAAATGTTCATCTGCTTTAAAATCAGGACGAAAAAAAACCCGCCGTAGCGGGTTGGGGTATGGATTTTTTTCTGTTACATCAGATTAGTGACAATGGTATCCCCCATTCTTGTGGTCGTGGTGACACCCATAACTATCGGTTCCGCCAGAATGGGCGAAGGCTGTTGCTGATAAAGCAATTGTTGCCAATATTACAAAGAACTTCTTCATGCGACTCCTCCTACAAAAAATACGGCATGAGCGATGCCGTTGCGCTTAAAGCTTTCCACCCTTGAAAATCGCAACGCCGCAAATAGTAGCATTCCCATTAATTTCAATCACCTGATCCGGCCATGCGGGATTGAGCGGGCGCAAAAACTTGCGATTCCCTTCCACAATCAGTTTTTTAAAGGTGGCTTCTTTTTCATCATCCAGCCTCACGACGACCAAAGAGCCATTTTCCCATTGCCGGTCAGGATCAATAAAGATTAAGTCGCCTGCACTGAAAGAGGGCTGTCCGTGAGGGTTGTTCATGGATTCGCCTCGAACCGTCAAGACAAAAGTACGCGGCCCGTGACTAACGGGGCAGGGGAACCATTCTTCCGCATCACCAGGGGAAAAGCTATCAATAATATCCGACCATTCCCCTGCCTGAACCCATGAAATGAGCGGTACAGAACTATAAGTCTTTTCGCTAGCACTTGTATTGGAGCTTTGTTTTCCGCCTGCGGCTACCATACTGCCTGCGCCACTCATTATCCATACTGCATCACATCCAATAATTGTTTGGGCATTGATCGCCCCGGCTTTTGATATTCCCCTGGTTTCCCAGTTATTAAGCGTTTGAGGTGATTGACCGAGCATCTTGGCCGCCTCTGTCTGGCCAATGACCTGCTTAATTTCCAGCGCGGCTTGATACAGCCTTTTCATTGATTCGTGCATGGAGTCAAGACTGCCATAACTTAATAAACTGGGGTTACACGTAATGTTTGACATTTTCTTAAACATGACGTTTAATATGATTTATGGAAGACAAAGAAAAAATTGAATCATTAGGTGGCCCGGCCCAATTAGCCAAACGGCTCGGGTACACAAAGCACGGTGGTGTCCAGCGTGTGCATAACTGGATAACACGCGGTATCCCATATCGGGTCAAGGTCGAATTTCCAGAACTATTTTTGTCTCACAATTTGTCTCACAAAAAAAATCGGCGAGGGCGACCCGGTAAAGGTGACGGGGTGAAGAGTGCTTAATGTGCCATCTCACCGCATTTCACCATATCGTTTTCCTCCCTTCGTTTGGCAACGATTTCTCTCGTGGATTGTGCGGCGTCAACAACGAAACGCAGCGTATCAACGCAAGATTCGGTCATTTTCTGATCTTGAAGTTCATGCGCTATTGCTTGGCATTCACCGCGCTGGCGAAGGATGTTCGCTTGGGCTTCGCGCATCAAGCTATCGAGTTTTGCGTTCTTTTCCTCGCAAATTTCCGCAGACGTTTTTCCACAGGCCGTCAGCATTCCCACCAAGACTCCAACCAAACCTATTACGGAAAGTGACCTCATTATGACCACACATCTGGCAAGAAGCGGTAGTTCGTCGCCCCTTGGAAAGCTGTCGGCAAAGGTGGAGGTGCGTGTCAGTGAAGACACAAGGGATGAGCTTGATCGGCAGGCAAGAGAGTGCGGCCTTGGCTTGGGTGAGTTTGTAAGGGAATTGCTCATGATTCGTGCCCATGGAATTGATTCTGTTCGCAGGTTATACGAAAGACGCTTGCAATTGGTGTCGGGAATGTCCGATGAATGTACTGGGAACCCCTGACAATGCCCGCCCATGGCCGGAAATTGCCTTCCCTTGTAGAGCAAGTGGAGTCGCTTTCAGTACGTTCGCCAGCAGTTGCTCAGATGAACCGGCCATGGCCACCCAATCCGTTCCCAAAAGGTATCCGCACAGGATCCGCAACAGAAAAAGTTCTGCATGCACTCAAAGCAGCACACCCAAGCTGTCTGGAGCACTGGCAGTTAATGCAGATCACCGGCAGATCACGCGGTGCGATTGCGTGGGGCATGAGGTATTTGCAGGCAAATGGCCTGGTGCAGGCTTTCAGTTCGATGAAGAACCGCCAGTATCTCAGGTATAGGGCGGTTATTAAGGATACAAAATGAAAACAGCTGTTTCCGCCACGAGCATCCACCAATACCATGCCATGCAAATGTTTGGACAAATTGCACCCAAGCAACTACTGATCCTCCACAAGATGCGCCCAGGCCGTCTCTATTCGCGGCGGGAGCTATCGAAACTGACTGGTCTCGAAACATCCTGCGTTGCTGGCCGGGTGAATGAATTACTGGAAATGCAGCAGCTTGAGGTTGTCGGCATGCTGCGATGTCCCATAACAAACAAGCATGTCGAGGCCGTGCGCTTGCGTGATGTGCAGGGGGATATTTTCGGGGTGGATATGAGGATTTCAAAGAATGGCTAACCAATGGCTCAGGTTGTGGCATGACATGCTCACCGGGTGGTCGCATTGGAGGCGCGAGTAATGGCCGCCCTTCCTTACATGCAACTCTATGTGGCCGAGTACCTTGCTGACACCGCGCACCTGACCGCCGCACAGCATGGCGCATATCTGTTGCTGATTTTCAACTACTGGCAGCGCGGGAAGCCGCTGAACAATTCCAACGAACGTTTAACGAACGTTGCACGCATGACAAACGAAGAGTGGGCAACTGCCAAACCAGTGCTCGCAGAATTCTTTGAAATCGATGGCGACGAGTGGAGGCATGAACGAATTGAGCGCGATTTGCTTGCTGTAAATTCAAAATCCGGGAAAGCGAGTGTGGCTGGGAAGGCTTCTGCGGCAAGGCGTGCCGAGGTAAAAGCAACGAACGTTGAACGAACGTTGAACCATACAGATACAGATACAGATACAGATACAGATACAGATAAGAGTAAACACTCTGTAGTTGAGATAGGAGGGGGTGCAGGGGGAGGATCTCCGCTGGAGGCGATTGAGTCGGCAAAGCCGTCTCGCCAGAAAAGGCCCACGGCTTTGCCGGAAGATTTCTCCCCTGCCGAAACCGGCATCGCTTATGCCGTCACCCGGAGGCTATCGCTGGAAACCGAGCTTGCCTCGTTCCGAAACTGGCACCAGGCCAAAGGCACGACGATGAAGGATTGGCAAGCCGCGTGGCGAACGTGGTGCGACAAGGCGGTGGAGTTTGGTCGAGCCGGTCAGTATGGTGGTGGTGGGGCGAGAGCTTCGCCAGCAGCAAATTCTCGTGACGAAGGCAGGCGGAAGGTTCTTGAAGTTTTGACAGGAGGAGGTAGAAATGAGCAGCGAAGCGAACGTGACATTACCGGTGAAGCTGTCCGTATTACCGGATAGCTGGATCGAGAAAATTTTCTCGAAGATGTCTTCGTTGTACGGGACGTTATTCTCGGATCGGTGGCGTGATTGTGACCTTGCTGAGGTCAAGGAGGTTTGGGCAGAAGAGCTTTCGAGCTTTTCCGATAACCCGGAATGCTACGGCTTGGCGCTCAAGGCGATGGTGAGCGAGTGCAAATTCCCGCCGACGCTGCCCGAGTTTGTTGCGCTGTGCCGGAAGAGCTACTCGCGCCCTAAGCTGGTAGCGCTTGAGCACAAGCTGACCCCTGAAGACATCGAGCGAAACAAGGAGCGTGCGCGGCAGATGGTTGAAGGACTCAGCCGGAGGATGTCTGCATGAAAAACTGCGCATGCGGCGGCGATCTACTGCGCCATGGCTTGACCAGATACGCGGCAGACAAACGCCTTGTCGGCGTGCGCTACAAATGCCGCGAGTGCGGAAAAACTCACACGCAACGCATGGCAGAGGACGAATGCAATGGATTGCTGTTTTTTAGCGCAACAGGACGACCAACGCTCAATGATTGGCGATACGCTCAATGATGAAGAGCACCGGCACCGATGTGAAATCCGTTGGTTTATCCGCCATGCAGCACAACGCGAAGGCAATGGTCAATCTTACCTTGAGCTACTGGCAAAGCACAGGGGACGGGCTGCCGCCGATGCGTTCAGGCGGGAAGCGGCTGAGCAGTGGGGGCGGGGAAATAAAGGGGAGTCGGGCGATTGGCGGCCATGAATGAGTTGGAGCTTTTCGCGGGCGCTGGTGGAGGAATACTCGGCTCAATGTTGCTTGGGCACAGAACCGTGTGTGCAGTCGAGTGTGATGCCTATGCCAGATCAGTTTTACTGGCCCGACAAACCGATGGAACATTCCCGCCTTTCCCGGTTTGGGATGATGTGCGTACCTTTGACGGAAGACCATGGCGCGGGATTGTTGACGTGGTTTCTGGCGGCTTCCCGTGCCAGGACATCAGCGTTGCCGGTAAAGGGGCCGGACTGGACGGCGAGCGGTCAGGGTTATGGTCAGAAATGGCTCGGATCATTGGGGAAGTACGACCCCGCTACGCATTCATTGAAAACAGCCCAGCGCTCATTAATCGCGGACTCGACCGAGTGCTCTCCGACCTTGCCGCGCTCGGGTTTGATGCGCGATGGGGAATTATGGGAGCGTCCGACGTTGGTGCCCCGCATAAGCGGGAACGAGTCTGGATATTGGGCTACTCCCGCAGCTTCGGACGGGACGCGGGGCGGCACGATTACCGAAAAAATGACGGGTCAGTCGTTGGTGCAGATGGTAAATACGCCTGCGAAGTGGCCAACTCAGACAGTCTGCGGGAACTACAACCGAAAGAGCGTGAGTGCGAACAGCGGGGACGGCCTTGCAACTGCGGTAAGCCAGCGCATCTATCCGACTGCGACTGCGACTGCGTACAAGGGCTGGAGTCCGAATCACAACCGAGCGGACACGGACGACCGGCTGGACTACACGATAGAGCGCGAGGGATTCAGCCATGGCCAGCAGACCCCGCCGATGCGCCTAAATCCGGATTGGGTCGAGTGGTTAATGGGATGGCCAATCGGGCAAACCGAATTAAAGCCATTGGCAACGGACAGGTTCCGCGTGTTCGAGCAGCAGCATGGCGGATTTTGAGTGGAGATAATAATGATTGAAATTCATCAAAAACCAGAAATGGTGACTGAATTTTCGGCTGTCGGGATGTTCTGGGCAGGCTATGTTCTTGGCTTATTCATGGCGGTATTGGTGAGTTTGTCATGGTGACTGTTCCTTGGCCGCCAAAGGAGTGCTCGCCAAATGCCCGTGTCCATTGGAGCAAAAAGGCAAAGGCCGCGAAAGCCTACAAACACACCTGCTGGGCGCTGGCAAAAGAAGCCAGGTTCAAGGTTGATTGGGATGGGGCAGTGCATCTTTGGGTGACATTTTTACCGCCAGATCGGCGTCCTCGCGATGATGACAATGTTATATCCGCCTTCAAAAGTGGCCGCGATGGCATTGCAATGGCGCTTGGTATCGACGATTCGCGGTTTGTGCTGCATCCATTCCTGCACACTGAGGTGCGGGTCGGTGGTGCGGTTGAAGTGCGATTAAGTGCGGGGGTGGCGTGACCACGATCAATCTCGTGAAAACTAATATGTCTCCGCCAACGGAGCGGGATCGCGACGTACTGCGTCAATTCCTAACCGGATATATCGACGGCATGAGCCAAGACGATAAGCGCGGCTGGCGGCGATTCCTCAAGCGTCTGATGAGCATGGAGCCGGGGGAACTTGCGCGCATCGAGGCAGTTGTGCCAAGAAACAGTAAATTCCATCGCAAGTTTTTTGCCCTGCTGACTCTCGGCTTCGATGCTTGGGAGCCACCAAGAAAGCGCCAAAGCTACAAGGGGCATCCGGTGCAGAAGAACTTTGAAAGATTCCGCGAGGATGTGACTATTGCTGCAGGGTTCTATGAGCAGACCTTTGATCTCAAGGGGCGGATGCAGCTACGGGCGAAGAGTATCAGTTTTGCCAATATGGGCGATGCAGAGTTCGAGATGCTGTATTCGGCGGTAGCTAATGTGTTGTTGGCGGGCGTTCTGGTGAATTATTCAGGGCGCGATGAGTTGGATGAGGTTGTGGAAAAACTGCTGGGGTTTGTTTCTTGACCTATCGCTCCCGACCACTGCTTGACCTTGCTCACCGGGTAACTGAATGCCAGTTGCGCCTTCCGGGTGTCTGCCTGGGGCATTCTGCGCATGGTTGCGAGCCAGCTCACTCGAACCAAATAAGGCACGGGAAGGGCACAGGGCACAAGGCGGCAGACTTTTACCATGTGGCTGCCTGCCATGCGTGTCATGCTGAGCTGGATCGGGGTAGGAGATTCACAAAAGATGAGAAGCGAGGATTCTGGCAGGAAGGATGGGAGAGGACTATGGCGCTGTATTTCAACAACCAATGGCTGAAGGTGGCGGGATGATCAAACCAAGAGGGGTTATAGCGAAGAAGAAGCGCACTAAAGCCGGGACATCAAGAGAGGCCGCCGAGTGCAAGCGGTTAGCCTTTGTTGAGGCGTTTCTTGCTAATGGTTCAAATGCCTCGCAAGCCGCAGTATCAGCGGGTTACAGCGCCAAGACGGCGGGTGTAACCGGGGCGAAGATGCTAAAAGATGCTAGAGTTAAGCTAATTCTTAGCCAAAGGACAGCAGAAGTATTCGACAACCTCAAGATCACGACCGAGCGCATCCTGAAAGAGCGCGCCCGTTTGGCATTCTATGATCCGCGCAAGTTCCTCGACCAAGACGGGGAGCCGATCCCACTGCACTTGCTGGACGACGATACTGCGGCGGTGATTTGCGGGATCAAGATTTCACAGACGGGCGGCGGTGATGTGCCGGTTACCACGATCAAGGAATACAAGGTTGCCGACAAGAATGCCAGCCTGACTTCGCTTGAGAAGCAAAGGGGCATGTACGAGGCGGATAATAACCAGTCTCGCCCTGTCACCAAAGTAGTCATGGTTCCGCCAAAGCGCAATGCCGATGACTGACAGCGAGGAAGTCATTGTTTGGCAGCCATTCGATCGGCAGGCTTTATTCCTTGAGTCTCCCCATGAGGAAGTTCTATATGGCGGCGCAGCTGGAGGGGGCAAATCAGACGCCTTGCTGATTGATGCTCTCGGACTGCATCAAGGAGCTATTGATAATCGCAAGTATCAGGCAATCATATTCCGCCGCACGTTCCCCGACCTGAAGGACTTGATTGACCGGTCGAAGGAGCTCTATCCAGAGATAATTCCGGGTGCCAAGTACGATAAACAGGGCCACGTCTGGACATTCCCGTCCGGTGCGCGCATTGAACTGGGGCACATGCAGTACGACAGCGACCGCTTCAAGTATCGCGGCCGCGCCTTTCAATACATCGGTTGGGATGAGCTGACGCTGTTCCCCACGTCGGTGCCGTACCTGTACATGCTGTCCCGGTTGCGGACTGTTGATCCGATGATCACCTGTTACGTACGTGCGACCACGAACCCGGACGGACCCGGCTTCAAGTGGGTCAAGGATTACTGGAGTATCCCGACAGAGGGAACCGCGACCAGGTTCAAGGTCGAGGTGCGCGACGAAGAAACCGGCGAGGTTTTCACCCGCGTGCGAGCCTTTATCCCGGCCCGGCTGGCAGATAACCCGTATCTACGGGATTCAGGGTATCGGCAGACATTGCTAGCCATGCCACTCGAGGAACAGAAAGCGCTGCTGCGTGGCCGGTGGGAATCGCCGTCAATTCGCGGTGCGTACTACACGAAGCAAATGGAAGCGGCACGCCTGGAGGGGCGTGTTTGCAAGATACCGATCCTCCCGAACATTCCAGTCAACACCTTCTGGGATTTGGGTGGCGATGGCACCTCGATATGGTTCCACCAGCGGCTCGGGATGGAGAATCGTTTCATCGACTATGAGGGGGGAAGCAAGAAGCAGTTGGAGTATTTCGTCCAACAGATGCAGTTGAAAAACTACCTTTGGGGAACGCACTACTTGCCACATGATGCCGAGCATGGCCACCTGGCGTCGAAGGGTAAAAGCATGCTCGATCTGCTTCAGGAAATGGCCCCGAACTGGCGGTTTGAGGTTGTTGATCGCGTGAATAACCTGATCATCGGCATTCAGCAGACGCGATCAGTGTTTCCTTCTTGCTATTTCGACGAGGACAGGTGTGCTGATGGAATTGCTGGGCTAGAGAACTACCGGCAGGAATGGGATGACAGGCTTGGCGACTACAAGCCGACGCCATTGCACGACTGGGCGTCTCATCCATCCGATGCGTTTCGCCAGTTCGCGCAGGGGTATGAGGGCGAAAAATCAAAGAATAGGCCATTAATACGGCGCGGTTCAGGTATGGCTAGGTAAGGACAAGCAGCCAAAGTCTCGCGCCATGCGTGGCACTCTATCCTATATTCATTAGGAGTGAGTTGTCTATGGGTGCAAACCTCGACCTAAGTAAAGCATTTCTCACGCGGCAACACGGCGACCTGCTGGCCGTCTATACATGGGTTGATGACGAGAGAGCATTGATTCTTATCCCCGCTTACCGCAAGGGCGCGGCTTGGTACATCCTCAAGGATTCGGCTGCTTACAAATACGATAACGATGACTATTTGGCGCGCCAGTGCCGAACGGCTGCCGAAGTGCTTGGCATGGAGCCGTCACCCAACAACTGGTTCAAGCTGGCCTCAATCATCATTGAGGGGATCCCCGACCTGTTGGAGATGCCGTCTGCGCCTGAACGCGAGATGATGAGGTCGGCGATTGGTGAAATGCAGCTACGCGCGGATGGCGCGTTGATGGCACAGGAAGAGATACGGCTGACGAAGGACGACGGGGTCGCGTATGGCTGACCCATTTGAGATTGGTGTCAAGCGCCGTGTTGGAGGCGATCATTACAGTGATTCGATTGATGAAGCGCTGAACCAGACCAAGGAGGCGGCGGCTGACCCACTGGATAGCGAGGAGTCGCGCAAGCTGCACAGAAAGCTGATGGATTGGTATTTCCATGAGCGCTCAAGGCAGTCGGATAACCGCATGCAAATGGCGCTGGATGCGGATTTCTATGACGGACTCCAGTGGAGTGCAGAAGATCAAAATGAGGTGACTGCGCGAGGCCAAATGCCCTTGGTGTTCAACGAGGTCGCGCCAATGGTTGATTGGTTGATCGGCACGGAGCGGCGAACGCGCATTGACTGGAAGGTGTTGCCAAGGACAGAGGATGATGTTGATTCGGCGGATGCCAAGACCAAGGTGCTTAAGTTCGTTTCCGATATTAACCATGTGACATTTGCACGCTCTCGCGCTTTTTCTGATGCCGTCAAGTCCGGCGTTGGCTGGCTGGACGATGGTGCGAGGAATGATCCATCGGAAGATGTGCTGTATTCGCGTTACGAAGATTGGCGCAATGTGCTGTGGGATTCTTCCAGTTATGACATGGATTTGTCCGATGCGCGCTATATCTTTCGCTGGCGCTGGGTAGATGCAGATGTTGCGGAAATGATGTTCCCAAGTCGCAAGGCCCAGATTAGGCGCGCAATAGTAGATGTGGACAGCATTGATGAGGCAGGAACGGATGAGTTCTATCTTGGCATGCCTATTGTCAGTAGCGGATCGCTTTACTCGTCCAACGGGGGAATTCATGGAGAGGCATCCAGGCGCAGGATCAGGCTGATTGAATGCCAGTTCCGCCAGCCGACGAATTCAAAAATCATTGCGAATGGCGCGCTCAAGGGGGCGCACTACACCGAACATGATGCGGCGCTGGTTCAAGCGCTGGAAACAAACCCTGCCGATATTGTTGAGCGTGTAATGATGCGCACGCATTTCGCAGTCTTCACCGAGGAATGCATGCTCTCGATGGGAGCATCCATCTATCGGCACAACAAGTTCAGCTTGACGCCCTTGTGGTGCTATCGCAATGGCCGCACGCGCTTGCCTTATGGGGCAGTTCGTCGTGTAAGGGATATTCAGCAAGATTTGAACAAGCGCGCAAGCAAGGCGCTGTTCATGCTGTCCACTAATCAGATTATTGCCGATGAAGGCGCAGTTGCAGACAAGAATGTGGCTCGTGAAGAAGCTGACCGTCCAGATGGCTACATAGAAAAGAAGTCTGGCAAGGAATTCAGTATACGGCGTGACACGGATGCTGCGAGTGGGCAAATTCAAATGATGACGCTGGATGCCCAGACTATCCAGCGCGCTGCAGGGGTGAATAACGAGAACCTGGGGCGGCAAACCAATGCGACTTCAGGTGAGGCCATTAAAGCCCGACAAATGCAGGGCAGCGTTGCAACAACAGAGCCATTTGACAATCACCGTCTGACAACTCAAATTCAGGGGGAAAAGCTACTCTCTCTTGTGGAGCAGTTCTACACAGAGGAAAAGGTTATTCGTTTGACAGGAACACGCGGCCAGATGGAGTGGTTAAAGGTCAATGAGCCAGAGATTCAGCCGGATGGGTCTGTCCGCTACATAAACGACATTACATCAAGCTCGGCAGATTTTGTGGTGTCTGAGCAGGATTATGCGGGGACGTTGCGGCAGGTCATGTTTGACACCATGTCGAAATTGGCTGAGAGTCTTCCACCAGAATTGGCTGTTCGCTTCTTACGCATGGCATACGAGTATTCGGATATGCCCAATAAAGATGCTATCGCCGACGAGATACGCAAGCTCACTGGGGAGCGTGACGATAACAAGCCGATGACGCCGGAAGAGGCGCAGCAGGCAGAGCAACAGATGCGCGATCAGGCAGATGCTTTGCAGATGCAAAGAGACTCTGCGATGCTGGCGATGGCTGAGCAAAGAGCCAAAGTGGATAAGCTCAATGCCGAGGTGGCAGAGATCATGGCTCGTGCCAACGCAGGTAATGGCGCTTCCATAGAAATGGAGCAAGCCCTGCGCAAAGTGCAAGAGCAGGCCGCAACAAAGCTCGAATCCATGGCCGAACAGTTGCGCAAGGCACAGATGGAGGCCGCCAACAAGACAATGGCAATCAACAAAGAAGCAGACTTCAAGATACAGGCGGCAAGGATTGAGGCCGCAAGTCGTGAGCGCGTTGCCGAGATTCAGGGGGTGGCTGAAAGGCAAATAGATGGGCTGATGAAAAGACTGGATGAAATGAGCCAAGCCGTCAATGAGGCGAACAAGGTAGCCCAGGAAGCGACCAAGGCGGCAGAGGATGCAGCAAAGCTGGCAGAACAGGCCGAGCAGATGGCGAAGAACGCAGAGAAACCAAGCGAGAAAGAGACGAAGACCGCATATAAAGAACCCGCTGCGCCGCCCAATATCACCGTCCCCATTACCTTTGAGGCGGGCGCTTTCCAAGTGGACGCCAAGTCGCAGCCGGGAAACAAGACCATCACTCTCCGTTCCGGGGATCAGACGGTGACTGGATCAATTCAAAGCAAGGAAGAAAAGTGATGCAAAGCCTAGATTTGAAAATAGAGCTGACGCGGGACGAAGGGTTAAGGCTTAAACCCTATCGTGACACGGTAGGCAAGCTCACCATCGGCATTGGTCGCAATCTGGACGATGTAGGGATTAGCCAGGACGAAGCGATGCACCTGCTGGATAACGATATTGCGCGCACCACTGCGGCGCTGGACAAAGCAATTCCGTGGTGGCGAAGCCTGAATGATGTACGCCAGCGCGTCGTGGTGAATATGGCGTTTAACTTGGGCGTCGCCGGGTTGCTGGGATTCAAGAACACGCTGGCGGCGATGAAGGCAGGACGCTACGCGGATGCGGCGGGGGGCATGCTTGCATCCAAATGGGCGACGCAGGTGGGCGAACGCGCTAAACGATTGGCGGCCATGATGGCAAAGGGGGAATGACATGGATTGGCTAAAGGCTCTGGCCCCACTTTTAGGGACGGCGCTAGGCGGGCCGTTAGGTGGTGCGGCGGCTTCATTCATTGCGGATAAGCTCGGCATTCAGGAAAAGACCATCGAGGCTGTGAGCGAGGTTTTGAACAGCGGGAAGATGAGTGCGGATCAAATCGCTTCGCTGAAGCTCGCCGAGATTGAATTCAGGAAATTCCTAGAAACCAACAAGATCGAACTGGCCAAGCTGGATGTGGAAGACCGCAGCAGCGCCCGTGCCCGTGAAGTTGCGGTCAAGGACTGGATACCCGGCACACTGGCGATACTGCTCACTGGCGGATTTTTCGGCGTCCTGACGTACATGCTCCAGTTTGGAACACCGGAAAAAGGAGGCGATGCGTTGCTCGTCATGCTGGGCAGCCTTGGGACGGGGTTTGCGAGTGTACTGGCTTACTATTTCGGATCAAGTTCAGGCAGCAACCAAAAGAACGCGATCATCGAGAGGCTGGGAAAAAAATGACTACGTACTTAGTGACTGAAACGGCCACTGGAGCCGAGGTGTATCGCTGCCCAGTACGACACCCACCTTGCTGCCTGCTACGCCGCCTATGACGGCACCCAGTAAATAACTAGTTACCTGGAAAAAGGAGAAACAATGATCGAGCTCACCGCACCACCGGCAGAACTTGCTTTTACCCTACAGATAACCCGAGCGGCAACGGGGGAAACCGAAACCGTTCACATGGTCGGACATATCCAGCCACAGACCCAAGCAGAACCCCAACCCAAGGAGATAGATGATGTCAGTAACTCATAGCACCGCAGCGCGTAATGCTGCAACAGATGCCGTCACCGCGCTGATCGGGGCGAGTGGCAACCTCAAGTTTCGATTGGCAGGTACGGTCGCTGCGCCAGGTGCCGCTGTCGCCACCCTGCCGCTCTCTGCTACAGGCTTCGGCGCTTCGGCGGCAGGCACCGCGACCGCCAACGCGATCACGTCAGATACCAATGCGGCGGGTAATGCCACTGCCGTCGCCACAGCGACGCTGGAGACTTCGGCAGGAGTAGTGGTGATTCATTGCGCCGTGGCAGCGTCGGCGTCGGATATCAACATGACCAATGGATTGATTATTGCTGCGGGCGATACGGTAACCTGTTCGTCATTGACGTATACAGCCTTGAGCGCTTAACCATGACCATCCGCGACGAAATCCTATCAAGATCAGACTGTGCCGACGCGCTTGCCGCAAGAGATTGTGGCGCGCTGGCGGCAATCCTTTCAGTTGGGCGCACCAAGATCATCAGCAAGCCCATTGGTTACGGCACAGTGCTCGCCACGCTTGGCCGTGGCGTTGGTGGGGCATTCCTCAACACGCTTGAGGAGCTTGGCAACACAGTCGATCCTGACCTTAAATGGACACTCAAGACCATCGAAAATGAGTCATTCGACCTTGGCGAACAAGCTACACGGGACGGGATTGATGGGCTGGTGATGGCCGGTGTTTTGAGTGCAGAAGGTGCAGCAGCACTCAAAGCATTGGCCGTAGTGCCAGACGTAGTAACCGCACATGAAGTCGCGGCTGTCTGTTGGTCAGATGATGGCACCTGGTTATTTTAAGGAGAAAATATGGCTATCGCACACGCAACCGTAGCAGCACAAGCCAGTGCCTCAAACGCCGCTGCAGGAACGACAACGGGTTCATGGATCGACCTAACAGCTGCGTATAAGGCATCAATTCTGGCATTGATAACCAATGGAGGAACTGGGCCAACTGTGGCTTGTACGGCACGGATTGATCTCTCGCCCGACAACGGCACAACGATATATACCGGAGCCGGAGGAGCATTTCAGGCGGGTATTACGGCTAGCACGACATATGCGGCGGAATTCAGCCTGCCGGAAGACACGATGTATGCCAGAGTTGTGTTCACTGGAAATACCGCGCAGGCCGTGACTGTTCAGGCAGATGTAACCAAGCTGACGGGGATTTAATCCACCATGCCTGCCAAGAATAAGCAGGGCAGGATATTCCTTCTCGACCGAGCCAAGGCAGCACAAACCGGCACGTTCTGGCTGTCTCTGTTCCAGGAAGGGAAGCTTGTCCGCGACTTGGTAGGCGGTCAAGATATTGCCAACCCCGGCGGGTTTGCCATTGATGAAGGCGGGTCTGTCGCCACGTTCAACGGTTCACAGCAACAGAATAAGACGATAGTCTTTCCCGCAGGGTTTGATCAAAGTAATATCATCGTCGCGGCGCGAATCAAGGCCACTGCCGCACAAGCGGGGACTCCTGGGGCGGCTTTTGGTATCGCTGACAGCACCGGAGTGCAGACGGGTATCGGCGTGGGATTCGATCCGTCGAACAACGTGGGGCATGCCTTTCTGGACAATGGCGCTGCCGGGTTGAAGGGCTACAGCGCGGGGGCATTGAATACCTATTACACGGTTTTCGCGCAAAGGTTATCCAACACCAACCAGTACGGCTGGATCAACGGCAATCCGGCCACGACGAGTCAGGGGGCTGCTGGCGGAAGCATTGGCACGGTTAATGAAATAGTCATTGGCGCACAGCATCGCAGCGCGGGTTATTTAAGGCAGTTCAAAGGCACCATCGAGTGGGCCGCGCTGATTTATTTGCCCAAGGCAGGCACGTCGGGCACCGACGGGTTGATGTCGGATGAGTTTGCCAAGTACCTCTATGAGAGCAATTATCCCTACTCGCTGGAGGCGAAACCCAGCAGGATATTTGTTGCATCGGCGGGGGGCAGCACCACCCACAGTACAAGCGCAGCACTGGCGGGTCAGGGTAGCGCGGTTACTGGAACTTCCGCGCACAGGGCAAAACACGCCGCTACAGGGGTTTTAACGGGCGCAGGGTCAACGGTCGCTGGAACTTCCGCGCACAAAGCCAAGCACATCACAACGGGTGTTGTAACGGGTGCTGGTAGCCTAGTAGCAGGAGCCTCGTCAAGAACTAGACAACATCCAGGCGCAGGGGTTTTAACGGGTGCCGGTTCAACGGTCACGGGAACCGCGGCGAGAACCAGACAGCATCCGAGCACGGGGGTACTGACGGGGCAGACGGCGACTATTGCGGGGGCTGCGGCCCGAAGTTCAGCGGGGGTACACGCAACTACCGGGAACTTGACTGGCCCCGGTGCCGGTATCGCCGGAGTATCCGCTCACAAAGCCAAGCACACCACCACTGGGGTTTTGGCGGGGCAAATCGGTGCTATTGCCGGAGCCTCTACCCATAAAGCCAAGCGCGTCACTACAGGGGTTTTAACGGGTGTTGGTTCAACGGTTACTGGAACCTCAGCGCACAAGGTTAAGCATACCACCACTGGGGTACTCAGCGGGACGAACGCTATTATTGTTGGCGCAGCGGCGCGTTCAGCGGCGGTCCCCACGCACGCCGCGACGGGAAACTTAATCGGGCAAGCCGCTTTGGTTACAGGGGCCGTGATGGGGACTTCGCTCTCCCAGCGGGACGTCGCTTATTTGCTTTGGTACATGGAGAACAACATGGCAGTCCCAACGACAGCAGAAATCGCAGCCGCCGTGCTGGCAGCGCTTAACGCGACGACCATTCCCGTCGACGCCAGGAAAATGAACGGGGCGACTATTCACGGAACCGGAGCAGCAGGGGATCTCTGGCGGGGGGCGTAAGTGATCGCCTTTGACTCGTCTGCGTTTTCGGTAACGGCATTTAGCCCGGATGCTTTTGCCTTCGGGCAGGTAGCTGATTCGTCATTGCCCGGTGAGTATGGCGGCGGAAGCACACACGATGACTATGCGCTGCATCGCGACCACTGGGAATATATCGAGGGCTTGCGCGAAATTCATGTGCAGGTTGCTGATGATGTTCATGGGGTGCGCGATATTACCATTCCGATGGACATGCAAATCCCTGAATCATTGGCAGAGGCAATGAACATCAAGCCTCGCGCCATGCGTGGCAAAGTATTGTTACCAACGGTAGCCGATGTTATGAATGATCCTTTGATTCTTGCGGCTTTGGTCATGTTGATTGATGAAGATTGAAAGGGGTAAGCGATGGCAAAGGGAAGCGTGATGGCAATGCCGGCTGATAAAGAATGGCAGATTGAATCTGATCTGCGCACAATAATGGAAGCCCAAAAGATCGAAAAGGATGAAAAGCGTTTCAAGGCAGTAAAGTGGTTGGCAAAAAAGCGGTTGATGGATTTGGCCTCGGTTGCCAGCGAAAGTGATTAATCTAAACCATAGTTAAGGATGACTACAATGAATACTGAAATTGATACAGATCGTGCGGCGGCATTAGCCACGTTAAGCCCGGAAGAGCGCGCATCGCTTGAAGAAAGCGCATTATCACCAGAAGAAGAAGCGGCGCTCAAGAGCATCGCCGCTGATGGTGACGCTGATGATGACGATGATGACGATGATGATAAGAAAGACGATGGCGAAGATGGTGATTCCACTGTTGCGACTGCAAAAGCAACTGACGATGCTGCCACGGCAACCGATGCCGATCCGGTAATCGAGGATAAAGAAAAGTCGCCTGAATTCAAGCCGCGCTATCAAGTGGCGATGCCAGATGATTTTGACGAACAGGTCAAGTCAGTCGATGACAGAGAAGCGGCATTGCTGGAAAAGTTCAAAGCTGGCGAGTTGGAAGCCGATGACTTTGTGGTGGAAAACCGCAGGCTATCGAATGAAAGGCGCGAGCTAGACACGCTGCGCACCAAGGCAGAGATCGCCAGAGAAATGGGCGCGCAGACTGCCGAACAAGAGTGGAACTTTACAGTGACCAACTTCATGCGCAAAGTGAAGCGTGATGAGGGGATTGATTACGCTACCGATGAAGCCAAGGGGATTGATCTGGATACTTTTGTGAAGGTGCTTGCCAATAACCCAGCGAACGCAGATAAAGACTATGACTGGTTTTTGAATGAGGCGCATAAGCGAATCAAGGTTCTGCATGGCATTACAGAGCAGAAAAAAGAAACCCCTGCCGCTAAGACAAGGAAACCGCCAACCGACAAACTGCCAGCAACATTGGCACAAGTACCGGGCGGTGATGGTCCTGGTGATATTAGTGGTGATGAGTTCTCGGAGTTGGATGCGCTGGACGGGCTGGAGTACGAAAGGGCATTAGCGAGCATGTCCAAAGAAAAGCGAGATCGGTATTTGAAAGCCGCGTAATGTCAGATATTGATTCGCAGCTGACGATTGATGTTAGGCCAGGTGAGCATCTACTGATAGAGGAAGGGCGTATCACGGTCGAAGTACTAGACAAAAGCGGTAAGGTGGTGCGGTTGCGTGTGACCGCACCAAGATCAATAAAGATACAGCGCGAGGAGAGGAATCTCCTCGCGCCATGCGTGGCACAGTAGCAATGTAGTTTATTTTTTTACCTTAGCAAGGCGCGCAGGAGTGTGCCTTGGTTGATAACTTAACCAAGGAGCAACTCTAATGGCGCAAACACTTGTTGGGGTAAATGATCCCCGCGCAGTAAAACGGTATTCTGGCAATCTTGCCATTGATACCTCATTGAAATCCTACTTCGGGCCACGGTTCATGGCCTACGGTGCAGAGGCGGAAGTCCCTGTCCAGGTGTTAACTGATCTTGAGTCTGATGCAGGCGAAGAGATTAAATACGATCTGATGGCTGAACTCGTCATGGCGCCGATTGAAGGCGAAGATGACCTGGAAGGCAAGGAAGAAAAGCAGCGCTTCTACACCGACTCTGTGTATATCGACCAAGCGCGATGCGGGGTTAACACTGGCGGACGCATGACGCGCAAGCGCACGATTCATAACCTGCGCGAAAAAGCCAAGCGCCAGCAATCCTCGTGGTGGGCACGACTGCAAGATCAGTTGTTGTTTATTTACCTCTCCGGTTCGCGCGGCATGAACCCGGACTTTCTATTGCCTGTCGGCTATACCGGGCGCGCCAACAATCCATTGGTGACACCGGATACCGCACACCAGCTATACGGCGGAACAGCAACGGCATTCAACAACATCGCTTCCACTGACAAGATGTCGCTTGGCGCAATTACCAATGCGTTTAACCGGGCAACTGTTCAGGGTGGTGGAATTTCTGGTATCCCCGTCATGCAGTCATGCAAGATCGACGGTGCAGAAGTGTTTGTCTGTGTAATGCACACTTGGCAGGAAGATGATCTGCGCAAGAGCACAGCAACGGGCGATTGGCTGGATTTACAAAAAGCTGCCGCTGCCTCAGAGGGGCTTAAGTCGCCATTGTTCAAAAACAATCTTGGCATGCACCGTGGTGTTGTCCTGCATTCAAACAAAGGGGTTATCCGATTCAATACGGCGGGCGCTGGCGCAAACGTCGAAGCTGCGCGCGCATTGTTCATGGGTGCGCAGGCGGGTGTTTGCGCCTACGGATCGCCAGGAACCAATACCCGATTTACTTGGTTTGAGGAAACCCGTGATAACGGTGACAAGGTTGTTATCAGCACGTCATCCATTTTCGGGTGCAAGAAAACCACTTTCACGACAGAAGCAGGGGCGCAGGATTTTGGCGTGTTCGCCCTAGATACTGCCGCTGCCTCTCGTTAATTCATTGATATAAGGAGAATATGCCATGACTTTTGCAGCGAATGCAAGTAATGACTACTTAACTGGGCGCAAGCCTATACCTACGCCAGCAGGAATTGAATCTGTTGCTGTCCGCTATGAACTCAGCTTGGCGACAAGTGAACTCGCGGCCAACCAGATCGGTGAGATTGGCGTCTTGCCTGCCGGTTGCGTCCCTGTCGATGCTTATTTTGATGCGGACGACGTTGACACGAATGTCTCGCCGACAATTGTGGCCGAGATTGGCTTGTCGAATGCGGCGGTGTCGAACAACATGCAAGCCAAAGGCGGAACAGCAAGCTCTACTGCCGCTGCCGATGGTGGTGCCGCATGGATTACCGGGCTGACGACTGGGCAGGCTGGCGGGCAATCAGTCGTTGCCAGCAAGGCGATCTCGCGCGTCGCGCCTGTCGCATGGGATCGGTACATTCTGCTTAAATTTACAGCAGGTGCGGCAACCGCTGCGGCAGGCAAAGTCGGGCTGACGCTCACTTATCGTCCTGCTTGATAACTCCTCTGCCATCCGCATGGGTGGCTTCACGGGGGAGGTATTGCCTCCCCTTTTTTCTGGAGATTATTATGAAATTAGGAACAGACATAAAACCCCGTCGCGATGGGAATGTTGTGGCAGAGTTTGGCAAAACTGAATACGTTTTTATGCCAGATGCTGACGGCCATTTGACGTGTGATGTCCGCGATGATGATATTGCCATGCTGATTGAGTCTGGTAATTTTTACCCGGTTGATGAAGAGGGTATCGAGCGAGGGATTGCCTTGCTTACCGAAGCATCCAAAGCGGCAGACCAGCCAGTAATTACAAAGAAAAAAGGCAAGTAACCCATGAAGCTGTGGAGCGCCTTTTATCCTGATCTAGTACCAGAGCTTTCTGGTGCGGCGCTCCCTATCATTGATCACTGGCTGCGAAACACGGCGATTGATTTCTTTGAACGCTCCAAGGCTTACGTTGTGGATTTGGCGGCGATTGATGCTGTTGCTTCGCAGATGGGGTACGCATTAACCTTGCCTGCCAATACAGACTTGGTTGAAATAAAGTCGATATTTTTCTCCGGGAAACTGATTGACCCAAAGGCAAGACAGTTTCTTGAGAGCCGATTTCCTGACTGGCGTAGTGAGGTTGGTGCGCCAGATTATTACACTCAGCAGGATTTGGACAATGTGCTTCTTGTGCCAGCGCCGTCAGCGAATGCAACAGGCGCAATCAAGATACAGGCGGCGATCAAGCCGTCGATTGCCGCAATCGGGATAGAGGATTGGCTGTTTGCCAAGTGGCGGCAAGCGCTTTGCTCGGGCACAAAAGCAAAAATGATGGCAATGCGCGACGTGCCTTGGGCAAGTCCTGACCATGTGGCGATTAATCTATCTGCCTATGAGGATGCTGTGATGAAGGCAACGGGCAACGCATCTAATGGATTTGGCATGGCCAGGCCAAGATTTTCAGGGAGCTTTTGTTGATGGGGCTGAAACTCTCTTCCGCCATATCGCTTGCTCGGGGTATCTTGAATGATTTAACCCCGGACTACCGCTACCCTGACCCCGACTTGCTGGAATATGGCAATGGTGCGCTACGGTCGCTGGTAACACTACGGCCAAGCCTGTTCTACACTGAGGGGGATGTCACTTGCGTGACGGGTAAAGCGCTGCAAACTCTAGGGTTCGCTGATACGCACTCTCTAGTTTCCGTCACGTCGATAAAGAACGGCAACGTCATTACGCCGGTGGATAAAGCAACGCTGGATAACTTTTCTCCAGGGTGGATGCAAATGGCAGCCGCACCAGCGCAGCACTGGATGCCTCATGCCGACAACCCGTTCGGGTTCTACCTCTACCCCCCAGCTCCAGCGGCACAGCAAGTCACGGTGCTCTATGTGCGCGTGCCTGCGACTTACACCGTAGATCAGGATACCGGACTACCGGAAAGCCTGAAAGATGCAGTTGCCGACTACATCGTAGGCATGGCCGAGAGCCGTGACGATGAGCATGCTGTAAGTGGCAGAGCCACGATGTTTCTTAATCAATTCGCATCACGCAGCACCGGAGCCAAGGAGTAAGCCATGCCCTACGTCGCGCTAAATAACGCCGCCTCAACGCTATCAGGGGGGCTGACTTCGATTGCTACCGCTATTTCTGTTCAGGTAGGTCACGGCGCTAAGTTTGCTGTGGGGGCGAATTACAGTTACCTAACACTGCAAGATGCTTCTAGCAACATCGAGATCGTCAAACTGACCTCTGTGACTGGCGACGTATTGAATGTCGTTCGCGCACAGGATGGTACGGCGGCCCGAACTTGGGCGATTGGCGATACGATAGGTTGCCGCCCTTGCGCAGCTGGGTTTAACGATTTTGCAGTAGGCCCGCAGATAACTAATTCGACGAGCAAGGTGACACCTGTTGATGCAGACGAGCTTGGCGTCACCGATTCTGCCGCTTCCTTCGGACTGAAGAAGCTGACCTGGGCGAACCTGAAATCGACGCTGGTAACGTATTTCAATACGCTATTTACGAAGGTCGACGGTTCCAACGCAACAGGTACTTGGAATATTAGTACATCTGGTAACGCTGCGACGGGGGTCAATGCCGACATCACCAGCATGACCGCGCTGACTGCGATTAACAGAACTGGGGGGACAGCGATAAAAGGAACAAATACGAATGACTCCGCCGCCGCTGGCTATGTTGGTGAGTATGTTAGCTCTGTTGTCCCTCTAGCATCGGCGCTCAGTATTTCTAATGGCCCTATACTTAACATTACAAACATATCACTGACCGCAGGCGATTGGGATATATCGGGGATCGTGCAATTTCAACCGGCAGCATCAACAAGCGTTACATCGCTCGCCGGAAGTATTAACACGACTTCAGCAACCTTCAACCCAGATGTTGAATTTATCCATAGAACAGCCGCATTCGTTCCCGGAGAAAACATGGGGTATTCGTTGCCCCCGACGAGGATGTCTTTTGCAGTGACAACAACGGTTTATTTAGTTGCGGTAGCCAACTTCACGGTGAGCACGATGACAGCCTATGGGCGGATTGACGCGCGCAGAGTGAGATGAAACTCCTAGACTACCCTCTAATGTTGGCAACGCGGATGCTACTTCTGGCGCTGAATCTGATCGCCATTATTCCGCTAGGCATCTGCATCGCTTTCAGGGACTTAAAACACGCAGAGTGTCGATACGTTATCTATTTGCTGATTAACTTCGCTTTTGATGTACTCGCCAACCTTATAGCACCCCTGCTCCCGGTCTTCGCCAAGCCTGCATTAGGTTTAAGCGATAACGGGCAGGCGCTGTTAGTCGAACCTCGCTTGCCTCGCTGGTTAAGCTGGTTTCAGACGCCAGACAATTCGCTGTATGGTGATAAGGGATGGCAGACGATCCACTATCCGGATTACAAGAGCTACACAGGGCAGTGGCTGTGGCTCGTCAGGAATAGCGCGCATGGGCTGGTTAATGGCCCATTGGCTGCGCGATTTAACGCAATCAGCGAGATTAAATGCACAGGCAATCCGTGGTTGAGCAAGAATAACCCGGCGCATGTGGGGCAGGCATTTTATGCGGTGTGTGGTAATTATTTCCAGTACATGATTGTCCGCAAAATACCTATTTTAAGCCGTGCGATATTTTTTAATATCGGCTGGCAGTTCGACCCGTTTATTGAAAACCCAGACACTAAAAACAGTTATGTTGCGGCGTTGAAGTTTTCAATCAAGATCGGGGCGAAGGTATGAAACAGCGGATTCTGAATATCCTCATCGGCGTTAGTCAATTCATTTACGTGTGGATTAGTTTTGGCAACGGCTTGCCAGACGAAACCATGAGCAGCGCAGCTTGGCGCACGGAACAAAAAGGAAAGTTGTTCGGGCGAATCTTCCGCCCGGTGATTGACTGGATTTTCAGGCGCTTTGGCGAGGATGACCACTGCTTCAAGTCTTACCTATCTGAAAGGTATCGCATCCATTTGCCGGAAGAATTCAAATGAATTCCTCGCTTTCGATCTTATTTTTTATGGTGGTTACAGTCGCAGCGCTGGGTGCGCTGAACGCCTATCGGCGATCAGACTGGCAGGAGGTGGTTATCGCCGTCATCATGGTTTTTATTTTATGGCTAGTAGTTATTTGCTCACTATTGCCAACCGTGTTTGGCTTCGGGCGGTTGAGGTGAGGCGGCTGTTAAGTGTTGCAGCAGATTTAATGGTCATATTGATCTTCTGCCGAATTTTATTGAATGATTTGAAAGATTTTATTTTCGAGAAAGTGAGAAAGTCACGTGGGCTGGAATAAAAATCTATTCGTTGCTTTCTGTTTATTTTCGAGCACTGCTTATGCGGCAGATTCCCGGTTGTGTGATACACGCCAGACGCGCGGCTACGCAGCGAAAGCAGAATTCAGAAGCCATCACGCATGCCCTTCTACAGGAAGGCGCTCGGGCGCTTGCCCAGGTTGGCAAGTAGACCATGTCATCCCGCTGGCAAGCTGTGGGTGTGATGTGGTGGAGAACCTTCAGTGGTTGAAAACCGAGATTAAAACCTGCGCAGGTAGTCTGTGCAAAGACCGCTGGGAAAGAAAAATTAACCGCTGCCCAACAAAGGATTTTTGATATGGCCGAACCCGCACAAACGATTCTAACCGGCGTTGCCCCTGCCGCCGCAGCCACAGGTCTTGGTATGCTCTTAGGTATGCACGCTGACGCGCTACTTATTGGGTTCATGGCGGGGTTGGTTGCATTGATGCACGTCCCTCCGAAGCCTGGCGCGCGAACCCCGTTGAGGATATTTGCTCTGGTTGCGGGAAGCGCGTTTTTGTCAGGCATTTTTGCGCCAATAGTCGCAGCGGCGATTGTTAATTATTTCCAGTGGGCCGCTGCTATCGGAAGCGACTCCCTGCGATTTGCTGCTGCTGCAACCATTGGTGGAGGGGTGCATCTTCCAATTGTTCGCAAGCGGTTTTTTAACGGAGAAGGCCAGTGAGTACGTTCATGATAATCATTGCCGCCTTGCTGTCGCTGATTGTGGTCGTGCGCAGCGTATGCGTGCTGTATCACAGCCATTGGAGCAAGTGTCTCTGCGGGCGGGGGTTCTTTTGGGCTTTTGGCTGCACTTATATCAGCTTGGCTTCTGCGGCTGTGAGCAGCTTTATTTATCTGTGGACGCGGGACGGCGGGTATCTAACTCTTGCTATGTGGCTGTTCTTGTTTGGCAACGCGGGCTTAATCTTGTTTGATCGACGAAAGAGAGACTCCTGTGGGCGCAATCCGCTTAACTAGCTTTGGCGGGGTTCTTCCCCGAACCGCCGAACGATTGATTCCTGACAACGCCGCGCAGATTGCGGTGAATTGTCGGCTGTCGTCTGGAGAACTGATCCCCTTTAACCAGGGTGAGCGGGTGTATAGCAGTTTCAAGCTCGGGCCGTTTCAGACTATCCACCGTATTGAGGACGGCGCCGCTTCGGCCTGGCTGGCCTGGCAGAACGACATAGATGTGGTGCGCGCCATTCTCTTTGGTACGGCGCGCTGGTGTTTTACCGGGGATGGGGAGCCCCGAATCACCTCAATGGCGGATGCAGTTTTTGGGGGCGGAGATATGTACCCCAGCAAGGCGTATGTCTTGGGCACCCCTAAACCCGTAACGGCCCCGGCAGTCTCTCAAACCGGGGGGGTGGGGGCGGCGGTGACGCGGTTTTATGCCTACACATTTTACTCTGTCTGGGGAGATGTCGAGTTCGAGGGAGCGGTCTCTCCTGTATCAACCTCTGTCACAGGCAAGGTGGATGCCACTTGGTCTATCTCTGGCATGGATGCGACACCCCCCAATAGCGGCACGGTGACCGGGGTTTTCGCGGCGGCAGAAACAGAATTCACTGGCACTGTGCCACACTGGCTGCGGGTCGGCGAACAGGTGGTTATCTCTGGGGCAACGCTCACAGTGACTGCCGTGGGCACGACCCTGAAGTTCAAGGTGGCTGGAAACTACAGCGCAGCGACTACGTGGGCCAGAAAGGCCGCGTTTGCCGGGACGCTTTACAAGCGGCTGTATCGCAGTGCGGGCACGACAGGACAGTTTCAGTTGGTGGCCGAAGCTATCACCGGCACGACCTACAGCGACACCCTGACCGACGCCACCATCCTCGGCGATGAACTGATTTCAGGGACTTGGGAAATGCCACCCGTGGGGCTTAAAGGGATTTTCTCTTTGCCCAGTGGCGCATTGGCAGGGTTCATTGATAACAAGCTGTGCGTGTCCGAGCCTAATCAGCCGCACGCCTGGCCCCCTGAGTATCAAATGCAGGCCGACTACCCGATTGTGGCGGCGGGAAGTTTTGGTTCCGGGATTGCGCTGGCGACCGTATCCAAGCCATTCCTCATCCAGGGCGTTGAGCCGGGACAAATGAGCGGGCAGAGTTGGGAAGAAGTTCTACCCTGCGTTTCAAAACGCTCGGCGGTATCCCTCGGGGATGCCCTGATCTACGCCTCAGAAAGCGGCTTTATCCGTATGAGCGGGGCAGGTATCGAGTTATGGTCGCTACCCTACTTTACCGACAAGGAGTTCCCCAACTACGCCCCTGAAACGATGGTTTCAGCGATGGTCGGCAGGCGGTTGTATGTGAAATACACCGTGGACGGGGTGAATAAGATTCTCATCTTCAATTTGCTGGGCGATGATCAGTATCTGACAGAAGCCCATTTCAGCGCGGACGATATTCACGCGGATAGCACGGATAGTCAGCTCTACTACTCAAAGGACTCTGACATCTTTGCGTTTGACCCTGCGGACGGGTACTCGCTTTCCCAGGACTGGCAGAGCAAGGAGATTGTCCTTCCAGCGCCCCAGAATTTAGGAGCGGCTAAGGTTAATTTTGTTCAGGCAATCGACCCGCTTCAGTCGGCGGCAATAAATGCCAAGATTGCCGCAGTGAACGCAGCCAATGCCGCTTTGATTGCGCTGGGAACCACGCACGGCGAGTGGAACGCCGCCACTATCAACACGCTACCCTACAACGACTCTGACTTACAGTCACCACCAGACAATCCGCCAGCGAACGAAGTCATTTTTTCTCTCTACACGAATGGCGCCTTGCGAGCATCGCGTACTGTCAAAGATAACAATGTTTTTCGGTTGCCTTCGGGGTACAAGGCGGACACGGTTTCTTTCCGCGTGCAGAGCCAGTGCCGCATAAAGTCGGTAGAACTCGGTGAAACGCCCTTGGCGTTGAGACAATCTTGAGCAAACGTGTTATCCCCCGTGTCCCCGTAACGGCAGATAGAGATCGCCGGGGGTTTGACGAGGCAGTGAAGGAGAGGTTTGAGGTGCTTTCAGGGCTGCGTGGCGGGAAGATAAAGCCGCTGTCTAGCGAGGCGACGACCACGGATATTATTAACAAGATCAATGAGGTTCTTGCTTTGATTCAGTAGTCGCACCATGCGTGGCAACATCAAGCAATGTTAATCACTAATCAACGAGAAAGGGTTAGCGCATGGGTTGCCGAGCGAATCGGATTAGACGTTCCATGGAAAAATGCTTCTGCCCTAGGGTGGGAAGAGCATGGAGAGTTGCGCGCAGGGATTGTGATTGATGGTTATGTTAGCAAGGCTAGGGCAAGTATGCACTGTGCCGGTGTTGGCAAATACTGGTTGCGCCGTGAATTCTTGTATGCCTGTTTTGATTATGCGTTTAACTTTCTTGATCTGAAAGTATTGATCAATGTGGTTTCAGTTGAAAACAAAGATTCATTGCGCTTTACCGAGAAAATAGGTTTCTCAGAGATATGCAGGATTCCACTGGCATGGAATGGTGTAGAGGACTTGGTTCTATTTCAAATGCAGCGCACTGACTGTCGCTGGCTAGGAGAACAGCATGGGATACATTAGCAGGCGCAAGCTGGAGTCACTAGGTGAGCCGATTGGCGATATGTCATCAATGACGGTTGATCGTCGTCGCATCTATCACGGCGGCGGGAAGGGGGACTCCCCGCCTCCACCCGATTACACACCTGTTGCACAAGCATCGGAAGCTGCGGCGAAAATCGGGGCAGAACAAGCCGATCGCGTGCTGGCTGAATCTCAACGGCAATTCGATACCAATCAAACAGTTGCTGCCCCTGTCGTTGCTGCACAACTGGGGATTATGAACCAGACAAAGCAGCAAGGGGATGATTATTACGACTATCTGAAGGAATACCGTCCGGCTGAACAGCAGCTGTTGTACGATGCTAATGGCCTGTCCCCGGAGCAAGTAGCAGAAATAAACGCACTGCGGACCCAAGAAACTCAGGACTACCAGAACCGTCTAACGACTGCCCGACAGCAGTACGACACTGACATCGCTAGACAGACAGCCGCCGCTGCGGCCGCAGGAGTCCCGACATTTGATCTAGGGCAAGTAGCTGACGTTGCAGTTCCTAAGCCAGTGTATGCGACTAGGTTTGGCATGTCCGCGTCTCCGCGAAACCCCCTAACCAACAGGGTTCCAGGGATGTCAACAGCGACTAACCAGGCAGAAATAGATGCTGCTGTTGCTCAAAACGCGACTAACGCCCGTCTTAGGGCTGCTCTTGGGGGTGTCAAACCTCAACCCGCTCCCGTTGCGACGCCGAAGGCTTTCGACCCTAGCGGAATTTCGATGGATAGTTCTGGTTCGTCGGCGTTGTCGGCTAAGTACATAAGCCAGGGGCAAGCGGCGCTACAAGCACGCGATGCGGCGGAACGGGAGTTGGTTACTGGCAGCGATACCGCGATTTATGACACCAACAAAGGCGACATTGAAAACAATGTAGCGCGCGCTGTAGCGGACACTCAAGGAGGCTATACACGGTCACTGAATCAGATGGCTCGGCAGGGGAGGCGCTATGGGCTGTCTGGCAATGCCATTGCTGCAAATGCGGGTAGTGTCGCAACAAATCAAGCGGCTGCGATTGCGGCGGCAGCCAATGGAACACGGAATCAGGGGATTGATTCAACGCGCGGCAGGCTGACTACCCGGCGTGGCATGCGTATTCAGGACGATACGCTGAACTGGGGCAAGAGACTCGACGCTGTGGGTTTGGCCAAAGGGATGCCTGGGGCATCTCAAGGCGCTTATTCTGTCGCTACGAATGCAGGGAATGCAGCGGTAAACAATCAAATGGCTCCGGGCAATGCGCTTGTGGCGGGAATGGGGACAGCAGGCAGTCTCGCTATGCAGGGACAAAATATGAAGCTCAGTGGCTTGAGTAGCATACTTAACGCGCAAACCAGCATTTACAACAATAGCCAAGATAGCGGCGACGGGTTTATGGGTGGATTGGGATCGCTGCTAGGTGGCGGGGCTGCCGCCTATACAGCCTATACAGCATGATAAACGTCACAAATAAATCGGTTTTATGGTTCTCTGGCGGAAAGGACTCGCTTGCCTGCTTGTACCTTATGCGCGAGCACTGGGGAGCGTTCAAGATTTTGCACGTGGATACTGAGGCAAAGTTGCCAGAGGTGGATGAGTTTATCCATGATCTCGCTGCAAGCGTGCCTGAATTCCATATCATCAAGTCTGATCAGCCAGCATGGATTCAATCGCATGGATTGCCTGTTGATGTCCTACCTGTGATGCATAGCGGGTTTGGTCACTATATGCGCAAGGGCAATGACTTAAAGTTGCAGCCATTTGTTACTTGCTGCGAAAATAATTTATGGAAGCCCATGAGCCAGGTGACAAAAGCCATGGGCGCAAAGACTGTTTTCCATGGAACAAGGAAAGCGGACGCCATCGGCAATCAACATATTATTGATTCAATGGTGGACGGCATTCGCTACATCTCGCCTATTGCAGACTGGTCGGATGAGGACGTTAATCAGTTCCTGTCTTCTTGCGGTGAGCCTATCCCGGAATGGTACTCAGTAGTAAAGCATGACACATCCATGGATTGCTGGAACTGTACGGCATTCATGCGAGAAGCAGATGGGCGGATTGGCTGGCTAAGGGATCGTCATCCAGAAAAGCATAAGGCATTCATGTTTTCAGTTAACACGATTCGCTCTGCCATTAAATCAGAGAGCGAAGTTTACGAGAGGATTTAATCATGGCAAAGCGGCGGCGTAATGGGTTTAACGAATTTCTAGAAGGGTTCAATGGAACCTACAACATGGGCAAGAAGATTGCTGGCGATATTACTGATGCCCAGGCAGGTGAAGCGGCCAAGCAAGCGGCCATCGTTACCAACCCGGAAGATACTGCGACAGTGCAGAGCTACCAGGACGCTGCCAAAGGAATTGCTGATGGTACAGTAGGCGATGCGGGCATGACGCCAGAGGAGCGCACTGCGGCCAGTGCCGCTTACGCGAAGGCCGCGCAAACAGGAACCAAGTTCTACCTTGGCCGTGGCGATGGGAACGAAGGCCAGGTGTTTGATGCGATGCCTACGCCGCAGCAGCAAAGACTGGCCAGCATGCGGGCGATGGGGGCAACTTACTTAAATGCCGGAGATCAAGAGAAGGCGCTTAAATGGAACTCTGCCGCAGACCAACAAGAATCAGGGATTCAGCAACAAGAGTTAGCAGGGATCCAAATCAATAACGCAAGGAATGAAGAAGCGCTCAAGAAGAAAACAGCCGACTGGATAAAAAATTCCAACTTCGGCAGGATCAAGGCTGAAAATGAAAAGCAAGTGGCAGACTATCAATCGGCAAAGGCTGCCTATGATGCACGGATACAGGCCGGAGAAAACCCGGCTGCCATTGGATTGCCTCCAAAGCAACCATCACCAAGAACACTTGGCTTTGCTGAATCCATCAATGACTCGTTGAGTTATTTGGCGCTTGAGGCTGAGAACGGGAAATATGACCCGCAAAAATGGGATGCCATGGCGGAAAAAATGAAAAAGGTGAAAAACGAATCCTATGATAAAGCCTTGAGGCTTGCGGATAGCGGTGCGCCAATACAGAAGATTGCCGACACATTTGCTGAGTCTGGTGAATCAAAGTTTGACGTAAAGGATGTTATTTCAGATCGCATGGGAACAACCATGATTCGTGGGGTGCAAGTGCCGACGCGGATCATATCGATCAAGGGAGCGCCGCCAATTATTGTTGCCTCGGAATTGGCGGCTCTAGGCGATGGCGAGAAAATACTGAACACGCATTTTGCCGTTAATCAAGACAAGCGCGGTGCCAATGCGGATGCAAGAGGTAATGCAGCAGAGGAACGTGCGAAGAATAAAGATACAGAAGCGAACGCTAAAGAGAAATCCAAGTCCGAAGCTGCCGTCGCCTTGTTCAAGGAAAAGAATCCAGGCGCGAGTACTGCGCAAATTGAGGCAGTACGGTCTGGTGTGATGAGCGCATTGCCGAAAGAAGTAACCAACGAGTATTCATTTGCACAGAACCCGCTCGGGATGGGCGGCACACGCGTTAATAAGAATACCGGACAGATAGAGACAATCAATGAGAAAGGGCAGGTAGTTTCTTCTGTCCCTGCCCCCGGAGCCGAAATGAAAAAGCCAGCCAAGACGCTGCCGGGGTGGGGAATTAAACAGATCAAATAACATCGCGCCATGCGTGGCACAGTTACCTTATTCAAGGTGAGGGTACGCAATGGCTAAGTTTGAAATCACTTCCCCGGATGGAAAACGGTTTGAGGTTACAGCGCCTGACGGTGCAAGTGAAGATGAAATTCTGTCTTTTGCGCAGCAGCAAACAGGAGTTCAGGATGATGCCAAAAGCGATCATGTAGAACAAGATAATCGCTCATGGACGGATGCCATCAAAGATAGTGGCAAGGCCATCATGGGCGGAGTCCATGCCGGTGTTGGTGATGCGATTGGGGCAGGCATTGAGTTCTATGGCGAAAAAACAGACTCGCCCAATGCGCAAGAATTTGGCCGCGATATGCGGACATTCCAGCAAAAGATTGGCAAGGAATATAGCGATTCGATGTCAGAGCGCGGTCAGGCTCTGGATCAGAAGCAGTTATTCGACGGGGTTGTGCCTAATCTTGATGGGGATTTTCTACCGTCGCTAGGGCAAAAAGCATTGCGGTCATTACCTGGCATGGTAGTTACTGCTCCTGTTGGTGGTGCAGTTGCCAGTGGTATTGCGAAGGTCGGTGGTACAGTTATTCCAGGCGTTGCCGGAAAAATCATCTCAGGCGCTGCTTCTCCGATTGGCGGCAACTCAATCAGACAGGCTATTGCACAGCAAGGGATCACCCGCGCACTGACTGATCGTGCGCTGGCATTGGCTCCAACAGCTATTGGATACGGCGGCGCTGAAGGCGCATTGGCTGGGTTACAGAGCTCGGCCCAAATACGTTCTGAGATCGAGCAGATACCGTTTGATCAACTGGCGGAAACATCGCCGCTGTTCGCTAAATATACGGATGAAGCGGGTGGCGACATGGAGGCCGCGCGCAACAGATTGGCCAAGGAAGCGGCTGAAGATGTTGCGGTAAGAACAGCAATTTCTACTGGCGGCTTTGGCATTCTTACTGGTGGTGGGGCATTAGGCGGGGCCGCGCGCGCAGTCAAGGCAAGCGGGGGGAAAGGTGCGCTAATCGAGGGGGCAAAGGGATTCATTCGCGGGTCAAAGGAAGAAGCTATTCAGGAGTTTCCTCAGTCTGGCGGGGAAGCCTATATCACCAATCTAGCCAAGAAAAAGTATATCGACCCAGCGATAGATGCCACTGATGGCGTTTTGTCTCAAGCCATGGAAGGCATGGCGGTGGGGGCAGCCACTGGCGGGGTGTTTGGTGGCAGTGGCGGTATTGTCAGGGGCTACAGGAATAATCAGAATGTGGGCGCTAATGAGACAGGCGATCAATCCACTGGCGAACAAGTTTCTGCCGATGATATTTATGGTGCGCCTGAGCAGCCCATCAGTGCAGTACAGCCCACAGAATCAGACAAAGCGCTCTACACACCAAAGAGTCTGACGGCTCTGGATCGGGTGAATGAGATTGATACCAGCCTCGTATCCGCCCCCGATATGCCGCAGGCTGAGATAGACGCACTGACCAATGAGCGCGAGCACATTACTGAGTCTTGGCCAAAGGCGGCACCGGGCGCAGAGACTTCATTCTCAACGGAGACGGGGGCTCGGCTGAATGGGCAGTATGCCTTAATGGAGGCCGGTGATTTAACGACATCACACGATGAGAATCTACGCCCTGTACAAACGTACCCAACGGAGTTGCAGCCACGCGAGCGTGAGCGCCATGCCTCTGAAATGCAGGTGCAGCAGATTGTCGGCAGACTTGATCCGGCACGCTTGGGTGAATCGGGTGATGTAGCGACAGGTGCGCCCATTGTCGGCGCTGATGGACTGGTCGAATCAGGCAACGCCCGCACGATTGCGCTCAAACGTGTTTATCAGGCGAACGGACAAAAGGCCAGCGACTACAAGCAGTTTATCAAGGACAACGCCAGTCGTTTCGGTATTGCGCCTGAATCCGTCGACGCCATGCAAAAGCCTGTGCTGGTGCGTATCAGGCAAACCCCGGTAAATCGAGCAGAGTTCGCGCGTCAAGCCAACGCCTCAACGGTGGCGCGCATGAGTCCCAGCGAACAAGCCAAGTCGGATGCAATGCAGATGGACAGCTTGGATGACCTGAATCCTGATGAGCAGGGCGACTTCATGTCAGGTACGTCGCGGCCCTTCGTGCGGCGCTTCATGGCCAAGTTGCCAGTGACCGAGCAGTCCGGGCTGATTGATTCGTCCGGGCAGCTTTCGCAGACAGGATACACGCGCATCCGCAATGCGGTACTGGCTAAAGCCTATGGGGATTCCCCCGTCCTGTTGCGCATGGTGGAGAGCGTCGACGACGACTTGCGTAATGTGAGCAAGGCGCTACTGCGTGTTGCACCAAACATCGCCAAGGCACGCGAGGCCATTGGCGAAGGGGCACTGCATGATGCGGATATTACGCCCGACCTGATGGCGGCGGTAGAGGAATTATCAGAACTGAAGAAGAAGGGTGTTTCAGTCGAAGATGCGCTGGCACAGGCCGGAATTTTTGGCGACAAGCTATCGCCAGAGTCAAAGCAAATTTTGATGCTGTTGAATGAAGCCGCGCGCAGCCCGCGCCGAATTGCTGAATTCATCCAGTCATATTTGGATGCGCTGACAGCGGCAGGGAATCCAGGGCAAGAGGATATTTTCGGGGGCAAGACAACGCCTGCCAAAAGTGATTTAATGGAAGTAGCGAGGAGGGCCGTCAATGGCGAACCAACAACCCGTAGTACCGATGCCGAAAACAATGGGGTTACTCAAGAAGATCGAAGCCAACCCCAAGATGCGCAGGGCAATCAAGCAGGCAATAGCCGCAATGAAACCGCCGAAGGAAACCCCAACAACGAATGGGTAGCTTTCCCACCTGATAGCGGCACGCTGGGCGTTCCGCGCGCGGAAATGCCGCAGGTTAAGAGCGAGCATCGCGGGGCGCTGACTCAATTCCTCAAGGGGCGGGGCATAGAAAGCCGTACCCTGGATATTCCAGCGGCTGACCTTAAGCCGACCCAGGCTGAGTTTTCAAGAAAGAAGGCGGCGGCGTGGAAGGAAGTGCGGGACGGGGTTGATCGTTCTGTCCTGGCTTCATCTGATGGACACGTATTGGACGGACATCATCAATGGGTTGCGGCGCTGGCCTTGAATGAGCCAGTAAAAGTAATCCAGTTTGATGCGCCTATTAAAAAACTACTTGATGAGGTTAATCAATTTCCTAGCGTCAAGCGATCCGAAGGCGTGTCGGTAGATGCGCGGCGCGAGGCGATCAACCAGCAATGGAATGAAGCCTTGGCCGATCTTGGGGCAATTGTCCGGGATCATGCGAACGTAGCGCGGGTGATACCCGAGGATACGCCAGGGCTGATGCCGACATTGGTGAAGCTATTTGAGGTAGGGATTGCCGAAGTCGGCCATGACATGAAGGTGTTGATGGCGCACGTCAAGAACGCGCTCAAGAAAATCCCGGAATTCAAATCCGTTTGGAACAAGATCGACAATGCGACTTATCGAAAGGCTGCGCTCAAGGCACTAGATAATACCGACGCTGCACCGCAAGGCGATCTGTTTTCAGCGCGCAAACCGAAAGCGGATCAGGGTGGATTGTTTGACTCGCAACCAAAAGTCGGTGCTGGCAAGACGGCGATGATAGATGGCCGCCCGTATGACATGAAGCGAGATAACTACGTTCCGCAGGATGAGTCGAAATTCATTGGCGAAGAGATACTTTCAAAAGCCAAAAGGATGATTGACCAATTCTTTGATGGTGAGTCAGCGCCAGTCTTGCATGTTAGTCCAGAAGATCGGGAGAGGGGCTACGGGATTCTTCGTCCGATGCTCAAGCTTGCGGAAGAGGCCAAGGTTGCTTTCGATCAAAAGATAATCGACATTTCAAAGCGCACAGGCGCTATCGGTCAAATGCTGGCCCCTGTAAAGCGAATCGAGCGGTCAGTCGAGAAGCTGGTGAATGATAACAAGTTTGACAGCACAAAGATGCGCGACCTGATACGTTCGACAATCGTCGTTAATTCCTACGATGACGCGAAGGTTGTGTTGAATGAGATAGGCAAGGAATTCACCATCCAGCGCGTCAAGAACAAAACAGACATTTCTCTGAATGCGTCAAATCTGGTTGTGGAGAAATCACCAGACGGCTACATGGACGTGCTTGTCAATGTCGCAATGCCGAACGGAACTGTTGCCGAAATCCAGATCAACATCCCGGCGATGATGGCCGCCAAGGCTGGATCAGGGCATAAGCTGTATGAAATCTCCCGCGCCGCGCAGCAGGGAGCACCAGAGAAAGCGGAATCAGACTCGGTGCAGAAAGAACTTTACGCGGCGGCCTTGGCGGCTTCTAAAAAGTCAGCCTCGGAAATCTTTGACCAGCGCAACGGCCACCACGTTGTAGGTTCCATGCCATCCCAAGGTGACTTTTCGTTGAGTACGAATCTCTCTCCGCCTGGGAATTCGACATACAACAACTCAACACCGTCGTCATCGGTCAAGTCCATTCCGAACTTGCATCCATCAGGGAATTTGTCAGGAACTTTCATATCATCAACCTCCAGCGATAGTGTAGCAGAAAAATCAGATTCTGGATATACTGAAACTGAGAATAAGTCAAGGAGTGACTCAAGTGGACAATATGGAACAACTGGTTCTGGCAGCGCTCAAGAACAAGGCTCCGGAACTGCTCAAGGATCTCAAGGAAGACGGGGAACTCAACGAGTTCGTCAAGGACAGGGCGGAGGAAATCAATTCACTGACGACCTCTTTGGCGCACCAGATAGCAGCGAACCAGGGGCACGGAAAGACCAACGACCCGCTGGAGAAAGCGGGGATAATGAACAGCGCGATACAGGCGGCACGCGAAATCGTGCTGGCCGAGCAACTGGAATTCCCGCCGGACGAGACATCCCCGCAAAATCAGGACTGAACTACCAGTTCAGCGATGCCGATCTGACTTATGAAGGTGGCTGGCTGACCAAGGCGCGACAGAATGTCGACGCGGTAGAACTAATCAAGAAGCTCGAAGCCGAAGGGCGCCAGGCGACCAGGGACGAGCAAGCCATCTTGGCCAAGTTCATCGGCTGGGGTGCCTCCGGCATCCGTAACCAGATTTTTTCGACTCGTCCATGGGAACTCGATAAGCAGTGGAAAGAACTACGGGAGCGAGTGCGCGGGCTGTTGACCGCAGACGAGATGGCGACGGCAGAGCGTTCCACGCAATACGCGCATTACACCAGCCGCGCCGTGGTGCAATCCATGTGGAAGGCCATGGATCGCATGGGATTCAAGGGCGGGGCTATTCTGGAACCTGGTGCGGGGATTGGCATATTCCCAGGCTTGATGACGCCAGCCATGGCAACCAACTCTGTATATACCGGTATCGAGTTTGATAACATCACCGGCGCTATCCTCAAACAACTATTCCCGGATGAGCGCATTGCTGTCGAGAGCTTCGTTGACTCAGCCTTGCCGGACAACTTCTATGATGTGGCGATTGGCAACCCGCCGTTTGCAAATATCCCGATTCTGTCTGATCCACGTTACAAGAGGCTGGCATTTTCGCTCCATGACTATTTCTTCGCCAAGTCTATCGACAAGGTGAAGCCGGGCGGACTGATGGTCTATGTGACCAGCCGCTATACCATGGACAAACAGGGCGACAAGGCGCGTAAGTATCTTTCGGATCGTGCCGAGTTGATTGGCGCGATCCGTTTACCACAAACAGCATTCATGAAGAACGCTGGCACAGAGGTCGTAACCGATGTGCTGTTCCTGCGTAAGTTTCAATCCTCGCCCGGAGGTCGTTTGGGCGCAACGACTGATGGCAATAATACTACGCGTCAGCCATGGATAGGCGTGCAACAGATCGAAACGCCGGAAGGCCAGGCTACCATCAACGAATACTTCGCCGCTCACCCCGAAATGGTGCTGGGTACACATAGCCTGAAGGGGTCGATGTACGGGAAGGATGAATACACCGTGCTGCCGAAGGAGGGCGACATCGAGGCGCAATTCGATGCGGCGGTAGAGAATCTGCCAAAAGACATTTACCAGGCAACAGGAACGGCCGCCAAAGCGGCGCAGGTGCGAGAGATCGACTTCAACCCAAAAGCGCAGAAGGAAGGCAACTACTACTTGTCTGATGCAGGAATTCTGATGCAGCGCGAGGGCGGCGTTGGGGTGCGTGCCGATGCCGGTAAAAACGAAAAGACTGTGGCGCTGCTCAAGGATTATGTGCGCTTGCGCGATACGCTGCTCCAATCCCACTACGACCAGTTGAATGATGGGCCATGGGAGGACTCGCTGAAGGCGTTGCAAAAGACATACCGTGACTTCACTAAAAAGCACGGCAACCTTCTCCAAAACAAGGCCTTTGAGCGCATCACCAAGAAACAGGATGAGGATACCGGGGAAACTATTGAGGATACCGTCACATGGCGCCGATTCGACTTGCGCAACAAGATCAGCGATGATCCGGATTCAACGCTGGTTGAGTCGCTGGAAGTCCTAAATGAAGAGACGGGAGAGATAACGCCCAGTCCGTGGCTGTCATCGCGCATCCTGAACAAACCTTCGTCGCCACGGATCGAGACGCCGCACGATGCGCTGCTGTCGGTGCTGAACGATACCGGCAAGGTGGATATTCCGTTGATCGCTGAACGACTGGGAATTGATGAGCAGGAAGCCATCGCAATGCTAGGCACGGCGGTTTATGAATCGCCTTCCGCCGGTTGGCAGATGGCTGACGAATACCTGTCTGGCAACGTCAAGAAGAAACTCAAAGAAGCGCAGGAATCTGTCAAGACTGACCGTCGCTATGAGCGCAACATTGAGGCGTTAATCAATGCGCAGCCTGCGCCAGTGCCGCCATCGGATATTACGGCAGCCATAGGCATGAACTGGATTCCAGAATCCGACTATGAGAAGTTTCTCAAGGAAAAGGCAGGCATAACGGCCAAGGTTACTTATAACGAGCGTACCGGGCAATGGACGGTAGAGGCGAAGTCGGGATACAGTTCGGCTGCTGCAACTTCGGACTGGGGCACGCTAGATCGCAATGCTGCTGAAATCTTGCAGCATGCGCTGTCAGGCAATCCGATCAGGATCACGCGCACCGAAGGCAGCGGGGTAGATAAAAAGTCCGTATTCGATGCGGCCTCAACCGAAGCGGCCAATCAGAAACTGGCGCAGATGCGCGAAGCCTTTGCTGACTGGTTGTGGACAGATGGGCAACGGACTGACGAGTTGGTACGCGTCTATAACGACAAGTTCAATACCACGGTCTCCCGATCTTTCGATGGCCGCCACCTGACCTTGCCGGGGAAAACGTCGACCATCAATGTATTTGACCATGTGAAACGGGGTGCATGGCGCATCATCCAGTCGGGCAACACCTATCTGGCGCACTCTGTTGGTGCTGGAAAAACGTGGGCAGCGGTGATCTCTGCCATGGAGCAAAAGCGGCTTGGTCTGGTCAAGAAGCCTATGATGGTAGTGCCGAACCACATGCTCCAGCAGTTTGCTCGGGAATGGCTGCAACTTTATCCGACTGCGAAACTGATGGTGGCTGATGAAAAGCAGTTCCATACCGACAACCGCCGCCGCTTCGTGTCGCGCGTTGCGCTATCAGATGTAGATGGCGTCATCATTACCCATTCAGCTTTCAAGTTGCTTGACCTTGATCCGGAGTTCAAGGAAAAGATGATTACCGAGCAACTGGATTACCTGCGTGCCGCACTGGAAGAGGCGGGCGGCGAAGAGGGCCAGCGTAGCCGCGACCCCAAGGTGCGCGACATCCAAAACCGCATCGAGAAGATGGAGCAAAAACTGGAAGCGGCCATGTCATCCGACGGCAAGGACAAGAATGTGCGCTTTGACCAGTTGGGCGTGGATCAAATTTATGTTGATGAGGCGCATGAATTCCGCAAGCTGGCCTTCACCACCCTGCGTCAGGTCAAGGGGATTGATTCTTCAGGCTCCGACCGCGCGTTTGACTTGTGGATGAAAACCCGATGGCTGGAGCAGAAGAAGCCGGGGCGCTCATTGGTCATGATGTCAGGCACACCGATTACCAACACACTGGCAGAGCTTTATTCTGTGCAGCGATTCATGTCACCCCAAGCGCTAGAGGATAGAGGGTTACAGGACTTCGATGCCTGGGCGTCGATGTTTGGCCAGGAAAATACCGAGATCGAGGCGGATGCTTCTGGAAAATACTCACAGGTGACGCGGTTCACCAAGTTCGTGAATGTGCCTGAAATGACGCAGATGTTTCGTGAATTCTCCGATGTACTGACGGCAGACCATCTGGCGGTGATGTTGGGCGACAAGCGGCCAAAGGTCAAGAACGGCTCGCGTAGCCTGGAGGTGACGCCGCAAACGGAAGATTATTCTGCCTACAAGGAGGCTTTGGCTCTTCGGCTGGAAGAGTCGCGGGCATGGAAGCCAAGCCAGGGCGAGCCAAACAATCCAGACCCGATCATTCGCATCATCGGCGATGGCCGACTGGCGGCGATTGATATGCGGTTTGTTGATCCGTCGCTGCCATCCGATCCGGATTCCAAGCTGAACAAGATGATAGATGGCGTGATCGAGGTTTATCGGCGCACGGCCAATAATGAATACATGGGCAAGGATGGCCAGATGGAACCGGACAAGGGTGGTTCGCAGATGGTGTTTTCCGACTTGGGCTTTGGTGCTGGTGTGACGGCAAATCGTGGGTTCAATGCCCGCGCCTGGATGGAAAAGCGCTTGCGTGATGCGGGCATTCCTGCCAAGCAGGTTGCATTCATGGGCGACCATAAGAAATCAACAGCAAAACTGAAGCTGTTCAAGGACGTGAATGCCGGGCGGGTGCGCATTCTGGTAGGTAGTAGCAAGAATATGGGCACAGGGGTTAATGCTCAACAACGATTGATCGCTTTGCACCATCTTGATACGCCATGGTATCCAGCCGATTTGGAGCAGCGCGAAGGCCGTATCATCCGTCAGGGCAACAAGAACCCGCTGGTGGAGATTTATGCTTTCTCGACCAAGGGGAGCTATGACGCGGTGATGTGGCAAATGCTAGCCAGCAAACAGCAGTTTATTGACCAGGCGCTATCGGGTGATACGTCTGTCCGCTCAATAGATGACTTGAGTGATGTCAGCCAGTTCCAGATTGCTACCGCAATGACGGCAGGCGACCCGCGTGCTATCCAATTGGCAGGCATCAAGGCAGACATATCGAAGTATCAGCGACTGTTCCGCGCCCATGAAGAAACCCGGTCTCGGTTGCGGCATGATTATGATCTGGCTGGCGAGTGGATTGCTTCGGCGGATAGACAACTGCCTGCGGCTGAAAAGATGGCCAAAAAGGTTGTTGATCTTTCCGGAGAAAACTTTAAGGCCAGAGCCGGGGACAAGGTTTTCGACAAGCGCAAGGAGTGGGCTGAAGCTCTGTTGGCAAAATTCAAGGAGAGCGCTGCACACGGCAAAGATGGCCGCTTCAAGATCGGTGAAATCTCCAGTTTTCCTATTGAGTTTTTCGGGAAGATCGTGCGTGACTTTGATGACAAAGTGACTGAATACCGCTCGCAACTGGGTATGACATTGGGTGAGGAAGCGCATGTCCTTGTGCGCGATGTCAATGATGACCCCGTAGGTATCTCGATGCGTGCGACCAACACGCTTGCAGCGCTGGCACGCAAACCATCTGAACTCAAACAGCGGATCGAGGACGCCAAGGCCAAGCGTGCGGCGCTGGTGGATCGGCTGGATGCGAAATTCCAGTTTGCTCAGGAACTGTCGAACAGGATCAGCGAGGCTGATGCGCTGGAAGCGGCGATGATGGCAGACCAGGCATCCGATGAAAATACGGATCAGCAGGATAACAGTACAGATACACCGAGACTATCGCGTGCCGACAACCCGCTGGCGGGGGGTGTTTCAATCGCCAGCGTGGGTCAAGAGGCGGATAATATACTTGGTGGCCTTGGAAATGCGCCGGATGTAAAGGTAGTCTGGCGCCCGTCTGACCTTCCCTTCGATGCGCCCAGTGATACCCGTGGTGCTATGTATAAGGGGACGCTCTACCTCGTGGCTGGTGGAATCCGAAGCGCGGAAGATGTAAGGGAAGTCACCTTCCATGAACTTGCTCATTTTGGCCTTCGGGGATTCTTTGGTTCGGCACTTGATGCGGCGCTTGGTGAGATTCATGACGCTAATCCTCGCGTGAGATTGATGGCGGCAGCGTGGCGAAGCAAGAATATCGACCTGATCGCCGACCTGAAATCAGACTACAGCCTATCAGATAACGACATCCACTATATCTCAATCGACGAAGCGCTGGCGAAGATTGCGCAGACAGGTGAATCTCTGAAGGGATGGAAGCGGTTCGCGGCAGTATTGCAAAGCCTGCTTCGTTCAATGGGGCTGCATCGGCTGGCCAATTCGCTCGAAGCAAAGACAGATGCCGAAGCTCTGCTGATGCTGAAGAAGGCAGAGCTGTTTGCAACGCGGGGATTGACGGCGAAGAACTACATGCCGGAGGCCGCTTATCCGTTGTTCATGACCGCCTATCGTGGCAAGGCCGTTGATACAAAATCAACTGGTCGTGGTATGGCCTTGCGCGACCTGCATGCTGTGGTTGATCGTGTCTCCAAGGGCTTCAAGAACCTGCCACGGGTGCATGTCTTCGCATCGCCCGCTGATCTATCCACCAATGACCAGACGCAGAAGGCATTGCGCGACTTCATCAAGAAGTCAGACGCTTGGAATGACGTAGAGGGCGCAACCCACGAGGGCGAGATTTACCTGTTTGCCTCCGGCATGGCCGACGAAGCGCGCGCCGAGCATGTGCTGGCAACTCATGAAATAACACACTACGGACTGCGTGGCGCGGTAGGCAAGGAGCTTGATTCTGCGCTCCAGCATGTGTTATTGATGAATGCCAAAGTGCGCAAGGCCGCGATACAGATGCGTGATGCACGTGGACTCAAGTCAAACCTGGACGCAGTTGAAGAAGTGCTGGCGGACATTCCAGATGTTGAACTCGCCAAGCTACGCGGCTGGCGCAAGGTGGTGCAGGTAGTGCGCAACTGGTTGAACAAGGCCGGGGCAAAATTACTGGCGGCCAAGCTGGATCAATGGCTGAATGCCGGGTTGAGCGAACAGCAGCAGGCGGATTTATATGTGGCCGACTTGCTGGGCACGGCACGCGAATGGGTGCGTTCCGGTAAGGGTGGCAGCATATCAACGGGAACGCGCCTGTCCCACGCTGTATCACTAGCGCCGACCTCTGAACAGCGTGCCGAGACTATTATTCAAACGAAAGCAGGCACACCACGTCCTTTCGATGTTTTAATAAAAGGTGTCATGCAGGCCGCACAGATTGACAAGCTGACTATGGCGGCTTACAACAAGGCCGGTTTCTTGCTGGATCGCTGGACGCCGGAAACCATCAAGGCTGGCATGGTGTCTGATTACGGCATCCCCGAGGCTGTTATAGATCAGCGCGCTATCGTTCAGGGGCGGCAGAAACGTCAGCTTCGTGCGGCTGGCACATTGCTTGAGAAGTTATCTACCCTGACCAGGGCAGAAAGTCGTATCGCCTATGAATGGATGAACACGGATAATCCGCAGTCTTCCGACTGGTTCATGGAACAGTTGCCGCCCGAGTCAATCAAGACGCTGGCTGAAGTTGAGAAAATGATTGACGGCCTATCGAAAGAAGCGGTACGCCTCGGCCAATTGGATGAGGAAGCCTACAAGCGCAATCGATTCGCCTATCTGCACCGTAGCTATGCTAAGCATACGGCAGAATTGACCGGCGGCGAGACGGCAGCAAGGAAACGCGCTATTGCTGTCCTGGGCGATCAATACAAAGGTCGCGGGATGACGGATGCCGTGGATATGGCGAAGATCAAGAACGGTTCGCCAGAGTGGTGGAATCGCAAAACACAGCAAGGCAAGGCTGACAAACAGTTGAAGGGTGAGCGATTCATCCGGCTGGAACGCCGGGCATCTTCCGGCGAAGGCACGGCGGCGATTCCCGGCATGAGCGACAAGAGCAAGGGAAGACTGCTGGAGGTGGCTTACTGGCCAGCAGGAGAAGCCATCCCCGCGCGTTATGGCGCATGGGATCAGATGGGAACATGGGAAGTCCGCGATACCAAGGGAAATAATCTCATTGTCTGGCGCGACTTCACCAAGCAAGAGCGCGAGTTGATGGGTGAGATTGATGAGGCGCGCTACGCGATAGCCAAGACCTTGCACGGCATGATCCACGATGTTGAAACGGGTAAATACCTGCAATGGCTTGGGCAGAATTACGCCAAGATAGACGGCGAAGCAATTGATGGCAAGATTGTCGAGGCATCTGATCGCATGCGTGACACATACAAAACAGGTGAGTGGGTGAAAGTGCCTGATGTAGTTGTCCCAGGCACGAAGGTCAAGCGATACGGGGCGCTGGCTGGCCGCTATCTACCGGCACCTATCTGGAATGATGTGCGGCAGACGATCGGCTTCCGCTATCAACCCTTGGGCGAAACCTACGCCGCGATTCATCGCGCATGGAAAGCTTCAAAAACTGCCCTGAGCCCCGCTGTCCACATGAACAACGTCATGGCGAACTTTGTCATGGCAGATTGGCATGATGTGACGGCTGGGCATGTCCTCAAGGCACTCAGGCTGATGACTTCCAAGGACGCGGCGGCGGATGAGGTGCTGGCACGCTTCGGTGATTCTGGCGGCTCTATCGGAACATGGGTAACAAAGGAATTGCAGCAGGAGCAGCTGCGCCCATTATTAGATGCGCTGGGAAAAGAGCTTGGCATCGCGGGTAATGTGACTGGCCAGGTAGGTGTCATGTCCGCTTTGCAGTTGGCGCTCAAAGGGCGCTTCCCGTCTGCATGGGATGCGCTTAAGCCAAGCGCAGCGGGAAAAATCACCGTCAAAACGGCACGCGCAATGATTGATCTTTATGAAGCCGAGGATCAGGTCTTCCGTCTTGCGGCTTGGCTTAAGGCCAAGGAAGATGGTGCGACTGACCAAGTTGCTGGAAAGGTGGCGCGTAAGTCATTCCTCGACTACAACATCAATGCACCATGGGTTCAGATGATGAGAAGCACAGCGCTACCGTTCGTTGCATTCACTTATCGCGCAGCGCCGATGATGCTGGAAATCGCAGCCAAGAAGCCGTGGAAGCTAATTAAGCTGGGTTTGCTGGCGGGAGCGATTAACGCGCTTGGCTACATGCTGTCGGGTGGCGATGAAGACGACGAACGCAAACTGTTGCCGGAGGAAAAAGCTGGTAGGATTTGGGGTATTACGCCCAAGCTGATACGCATGCCATGGAATGATGCCAATGGATCACCGGTATTCTTGGACATCCGGCGCTGGATACCTGTAGGCGATATATTTGACGCTGGTCAGAGTCACGCTGCGTTGCCCATCCTCCCATCAATGACACCAGGCGGGCCACTTGCGCTCATGGCAGAACTGATGCTGAATAAGCAAGGATTTACCGGCAAGAGCATTACGTTGGAAACGGATACCGCTTATGAACAAGCAGCGAAGCTGACCGACTACCTCTACAAGGCGTTCGCGCCGAACATTGCTGTCCTTCCTGGGACTTACGCATGGACAGGTATCTCCAATGCCGGAAGCGGGAAGACTGATTCATTTGGTCGTGAGCAGAGTTTGGCACAGTCAATCATCTCATCGGTCGGGATCAAGCTCGGAAGCTATCCGCCTGACGTGCTGAGACTTAATGCTCAGCGTGCGGCGCAGGCAAAGATGATGGAGATTGATAAAAATATCACGGCGCTTAAGCGTGAATTCCAGAAAAAAGGTATAGATAGAGACGAGTTTAACGCCAAGGCAAAAGCACAGATAGAGAAAAAACAAGCCGTAGAGAAGGAATTCATGGAGCGTGTAGCAGGGTCTTGAGAGTAGACTATTATCTGGTTCCCGCTTTCGCGCCGTTACTAATTTGCACATGAAATGCACACAGATTACCAATACCATTGCAAATACTAGAACTTAGTTTCCGGTCCCGGGCACCATGAAAAAGAAAGAGTTGATAGTGTCAATACATCAATCCTTTCAAAACAGCAGGTTAAGCAGAATCTTTTAACCTAGTCTGTAATAAAGTTGAACTCCAAGTCGACTTAAATTACATTCGGGTGCACAAAAAATGCACACGGTGGTGCACACGGGGGAGTCATGGCTTCAATCTTTGCCCATAAGTCGGGCTGGCGGGCGATTGTCACGGTTAACAAGCGGCGGTTAACACGGATATGTCGCACGAAGCGAGAGGCGCAGGCGTGGGCTTCCACCACAGAAAACCAGCTACGGGACAACCTGCAACGCTCACCGGCAGAGTTGCATACGGTTCGGGGCATGCTGGAAAATTACCTCGACAAGATCACGCCTTTGAAAGCCGGTGAACGGGCGGAAGGACTCAGGATTAATGCCTTGCTGCGTGACTTTCCAGAATTAGCCGACAAGAAGCTATCCGAAGTCGATACGCCTGATTTGGTGGCATGGCGTGATGCGCGCTTGAAAGTCGTGTCGGCTGCGTCCGTGCTGCGGGATGTGAATTGGCTGCGAAACGCCTTTCGTGTTTGCCGTGAGGAATGGCGCTGGATGGATAAGAACCCGTGGGTAGGGTTGCGCTTGCCATCCAAACAACCATCACGAGATAGGCGCGTGTTGCCGTGCGAGGTGCGGGCGCTTTGTCGCTTGCTGGAGTACCGATCAGGTCGTCCACCAGAAACCAAGCAGCAAGAGGTGGCGCTGGCTTTTTTAATATCACTTCGTACCGGAATGCGGGCTGGCGAGGTGCTTCAATTATCGGATTCGACGGTTAATCTAACCAAGCGGGTCAGCACCATCGGAAACCATAAGCGACTTCACGCTACTGGCAAGCCGCGACTGATACCGCTGACAGGCAAGGCGATTCGTCTGATGCGCCCTATGGCGGGACGTGGCAAATGGTTTCACATTACCTCTGCTTCGCTGGATGCGCTGTTTCGCAAGGCGCGGGATAGATTAATGATCAATGACCTGCATTTTCACGATGCGAGAGCGGAAGCCTTGACCTTGCTGGCGCGTAAAGTTGATGTTCTAACCCTAGCTAAGATCAGCGGACACAAGGATATTCGCATGCTCTCGGAAGTCTACTATCGAGAATCCGCCGAGGATATAGCAGGACGCATTTGATTATGATTAGGTGTCTACTTTACGTTAGAGCGCTTGCGAATGAATGCAGCCGTTTCGCGCCGCAGGGTGTCGTACAGGCTCCCCGGCACCCACTTGCGGTCGTCGCGGTAGTCTGTGAATCCCTCTGCCGCTTTGGCGCAC
>Ga0075012_10000269_pt1 | contig 56760 bp, 39 predicted proteins | sample All_14_2_FD_71474 | JGI IMG/M metagenome (GOLD analysis project Ga0075012, IMG submission 71474) | Freshwater microbial communities in response to fracking from Pennsylvania, USA - Allegheny Zone_MetaG_DW_15 | ecosystem: Environmental > Aquatic > Deep subsurface > Groundwater > Drilled... | reverse complement strand
GCCATGAAACAAGTTTTGGAATTCGAAAAGCCCATCGTCAAAATCCGCGAAGAAATCGAGGAGGCCAAAAAGAAGCTCGCCGCCAAGCCCAGCGACAAGCTTGCGCAGCAGATCGCCGATCTCGAAACCAAGGCTGAAAACCTGCAGCGTGACATTCATGCCAATCTCTCCCCGTGGCAGCGCGTGCAGATCTCCCGCCACATCGGCCGGCCTTTCATGCTCGACTATGTGAAGCACATCTGTGATGAGTTCGTGGAATTGCATGGAGACCGCCACATTGGCGATGACAACGCCATGCCCGCCGGCTTTGCCACCATTGGTGGTCAGCGCGTGGCGATCCTCGGCCATCAGAAAGGCCGCGACACCAAGGAAAATCTGCTGCGCAACTTCGGCAGCGCCCATCCTGAAGGCTACCGCAAAGCGCTGCGTCTCATGCGCATGGCCGAAAAGTTCAATCTGCCCATCGTCACGCTGATCGACACTCCCGGAGCGTTCCCCGGCATCGGAGCGGAAGAGCGCAACATCGCCGAAGCCATCGCCTTCAACCTGCGCGAGATGATGACCCTGCGCACGCCGGTCATCGCCATCGTCATTGGTGAAGGCGGCAGCGGCGGCGCCCTCGGCATCGGGATCGCGGACAAGGTGCTCATGATGGAAAACGCCTATTACTCCGTGATCAGTCCAGAAGGCTGTGCCGCTATCTTGTGGAAGCACCGCGAGCACGCCCCTGAGGCCGCCTCCGCGCTGAAGCTCAGCGCCCAGGATCTCTCCAAGCTTGGCATCATTGACGGCATCATCCCCGAGCCTCTCGGCGGTGCGCACAACGACCACTTCGCCGCCGCGAACTCGCTCAAGGACGCCGTGCTCGCCACGCTCAAGGAACTGAATGCGATTCCGACTGCGCAACTTCTGGAGCAGCGCTATCAGAAATTCCGCGCCCTGGGTCAGTTCACTGAAGGGTGATCCAATCCGGGCAATCAGTTCCCACAAAAAAAGCGGTGCCGTTGTGGCACCGCTTTTTGTTGTCTCGCCTAAAAGCTATACCCGATACGGACGCTGCCAAAGTGGGCTTCCTGGTTGTTGCGGAAGAACTGGCCTGAGTAACTCACCAGCAAGTTGAACTGGTCGTTGAATTGGAAATTCACCCCTGCTCCCGCCACCATGTAATCCTGTCCGGGAGACTGGTTGCCGCCGTTGGTGCTGAAAGGCGCATTGATGAGGTTCACGCTGGTGCCGTTGTTTTTGAGGTTTTGCCGCTCATAGCTCAGCCGGACTTGTGGCGTGATGACGGCCCAATCCGTCCTGAGCTTCTTGCTCGCAGTCCAGCCCACACGGGTGACGAGGGATTCAAAGCTCTGACGGTTGTAACGCAGCGCGGCCAGACCGCCGCCGGTTTCGTTGTAGGCGTCAACGCTGCCATGCAGGTAGTCAATGCCGGCGAATGGCCCGGTGACCAAGGTGTTGTCCTGAAAGCGGAAATTCCAGCCCGTGTTGTATTGGACGGAATTGGTGTAAGTGCGCGTTGTGCCGGTGGCGGTGGGGAAGCCGAAACCGGGATTGCGCGTGGAGTCCAGCTCGTAGGTGCCGAAGTTGTAGAGCAGGCTGTTCCAGAAGTTCTTGCGCACGAAGGTGAGGTAGGAGGAGAGCGCCGGGCCTTCGAGGTGCACATGGCCTAGGCCGCCGGTGTAGCTCTGATCGCTGGTGAGGAAGGTCGCTGCAAAGCCAAGGGCGAGGCCGCGGGAGAGATGACGCTCGATGCCGACGCTGGGGGCCCAGGCATCCACCTGCACGCCGGACTGGCCGCCGATCGCACTGAGCTTGACGTTGCCGTAATTGACGGTGGTGAAGACTTCCCACTGGCGGGAGCGCTGGACCTTCTGAGCGATGGGATTTTTCTCCGAACCGTCGCCCTGACCGACGATGACGCCGTCGTCCTCGGCTGAGGCGAGGCCGTCATTGGCGGCTTCTTCACCGTCGCCAGCCATGAGGCCGAAGAGGTGGCCGTTGACGTCAGCGGTGACGGTATGGCTGGCACCGATGAGCATCTGGCTTTCGACATTTGCCATGGGAAGACCCGTGGTGGTGGCAGAGAGCTGCTCCGGCGGAGGCCCCATGGATCGCAGACTGAAAGTCACGCCACCCGGTCCCGTCACAGTGAGCGTGTAAGTGCCCACATCCCCATTGGCGAAGCCCGTGATGACCACGATGTAGTCCTTGTTGGGATCCAGAACAAAGTCGAAATCAGTCGTTCCGATCCCGCCATTGCCATCATCATTGCCAGCCAGACCGTTGACGAGTTGATTCAAGGGATCAAAACTGGTGTCGTACAAAAAGGCATAGTTGTCCCATCCGTTGGCAATCGTTGAGAAGTGGTAGGTGCCTGCCGCGTCCACAAACATCGGATGCGTCACGTAGTTCACGGGACCAAGGCCTGAGGTTCCGGAAAAATCTGCAAATGGACGATTCCACGAATCGAGCACTCCAGTTGTATCTCCTGTCGTCGTAGCCCCTTGCAACGGGGAGGAACCACCACAGACAAGCAATGCCATCGCGAGCATGCATAGCGACAATTGTTTCTGCAAGAAAGGAGAGACCATATGGCAAGGAAGAGAGATGATGAGTGTTGTAGTTTATGAATTTGACTGGATACCGAACAAATGACTGCGGGAGGCGGAGACCACCGATGTCTGAGAATGGCTGCCCATCTCCAGATACAACCTTCCTTGCGCCTACCAATATAAGCAAGAAAATTAACCATTTTGAATGTTTTAACTAGACCCTGATTTACCCACGAGATGAAGCCTCCCGCCCAACGAGCAGCCTTACCCCCCGCCACTTCCATCACTGGAACAGAACTTTACAGCCCCGTCTCGCAGGGAAACTGAAACGACTACGCTCCGGAGACCGCCTCCGCGCTCAAGCTCAGGGCCCAGGATATCTCCGAGCTCGGCATCACCGACGGCATCGTCCCCTATCCTCTGGGCGGAGCGCACAATGACCACATAGCCACAGCTAACTCACTCAAGGATGCCGTGCTCGCCACGCTGAAGGAGCTGAATGCGATTCCGACTGCGCAACTTCTGGAGCAGCACTATCAGAAATTCCGCGCCTTGGCTCAGTTCACGGAAGGGTGATTCCCTGCCTCAGGGCTCCCAGGCATTCGGCCGAAGGAGCCTTTTGAGACTTTACAGAATGCCCGCCGCTGCGAAAGCTGGCGGCTCTATGAAAGCGATCATCCGTATTCTCATCGTTCTTGTGCTTCTCATTGGCGCCGGCCTTTGGTTTGGCTGGACGCAGCTCGACAAGCTGGTGAAGTATGGCATCGAGCAAGGCACGCCGCCGGTGGTGAAGACCAGTGTGTCCGTGGAAAAGGTGAAGCTCTCCCCCTTCTCGGGAGGCGGTGTCATCGAAGGTTTTCAAATTGGCAATCCCCAAGGCTTTACCGGCCCGTATGCCGTGCGCATTGGCCGCACGGAGGTGGCCGTGGACACCAACAGCGTCAGCACGGACAAAGTCGTGATTCAATACATCCGAATCACGGATCCAGAGATCAATCTTGAAGGCGGTCTCAGCGGCACCAATCTCAAGCACATTGCTGACAACGCGATGAGCTTTGTCTCCCAGCAAACCGCGACTGCCGGCAATGCCTCCCCGGCTGCGACCGCTCCGCCAGCAGCTGGCCAACCGAAGAAGGCCATCAAACTCCAGGTGAATGAGCTGCTCATCACCGGTGCCAAACTCAGTGCGAGTGCAGCGGGCGTGGTTCCGGGTGCGGATGCGAGGGCCACGCTGCCGGACATCCGCCTCACCAATCTCGGCACCGGCGCCGCCGGCATCACTCCCGCCGAACTGACGGCCCTTGTCCTCCGGCAGCTCAATACCGAAGCGGTCAAAGCCAGCGCCAGCGGCGCCCTCAAAAACATGCTTCAAGGAGGCACGGAGAAGATCAAGGCCGGTGGGCTCAAAGGTCTGTTTGGGAAATAGGTGCCATTAAGTTATTGGGCAGCTCGTGAAACGTGCTGCATCTCAAGCATGGACTTTCTTTCGGACGAAGGGCCTTCGTGCCCCCATTCCGGATGCTTGGACGAATTCAGCCATTGTCTCGACGTCAAAATGGACACTATTTGTCCATTCTTCACATCATTGGGGGCCCGTGCATGACAAAGAATCGACCGATGTTTAATTGGCTTTCCGCCTATTCAAATCCATGCGCCGATTTTCTCTCCCGCTTTTACTTGCCTTTTCGACCGCCAGCTTTGCCGCCGAGGTGGCGGAAGAGAAAAAGAAAAAGGCCAAAAATGCCGCCGACCTGCCCGAGGTGGTGATCACGGCCACACGCAGCGCGACTCCGCTATCCCAGGTGCCTGCGGCAGTCAGGACACTGGACAAGAAGCAGATGGAAGAACGGCTCACCCGCACCTTCCCCGAGGCCCTGCGGGAAACGCCTGGCGTGGCGATACAAAAGACCTCCAACGGCCAGGGTTCCCCCTTCATCCGCGGGTTCACGGGCTTCCGCAACCTCATGATGGTGGACGGCATCCGCTTCAACAACTCCACCTTTCGGGACGGCCCGAACCAGTACTGGAACACTCTGGACCAGTATGGCCTGGACCATGTGGAAGTGCTGCCTTCCCAAGGTTCCGTGCTGTACGGCAGCGATGCCATTGGGGGCACGGTGAACGCCTTCACCAAGGGATCGGGCTTCCTCAGCGAGGCTGAAGGGGGATTCTTCTCGCATGGCAGGGCTGATTACCGCTACTCCACCGCGGAGCACAGCAATGTGGAGCACCTGGAAACGAGCATCGGTGAAGGGCAGAAGTGGGGTCTTCACGCGGGCGTCACCCTGAGCCAGTTTGGCGATGTCACCGACGGCAGCGGACGGCGGCAGCGACACACCGGATATGACCAATGGGCCTTCGATGTGCGGTTAGACGTGGCGCTGGATGACCGGTGGACTTTTACCGCAGCACATCAGCAAGTGCGCCAGAACGATGTGTGGCGCACACATTCCACCAACTCCGGAGTTTCCTTTGAAGGCACCTTGGTGGGCACCGACCGCGTGCGACTCTTTGATCAGGAGCGCAGCCTGACGTATGCCCGCCTCTCCGGGAAGGACCTGAACAGCTTCATCGACAACGCCAGCCTCACCGTCTCTCTGCAAACCGCCGGTGAGAACCAGTTCCGTGTCACCGGAGGCGGAGCCCGTTCCTACAACAAGGTGGACGTCACGACGCTGGGCTCTGATCTTCAGTTCACCAGCGACTCCCCCGTCGGCACCTGGGTCTATGGCATCGATTTTTATGAGGACTTTGTGCAATCACACGCCTCGGACAATCCCTTCCAAGGAGCTGTGGCGGACAACTCGACCTACAGCCTGCTGGGGGTTCACATTCAGGACGCCATCGACCTTGGCGAACGCGTGCATCTTTTCATCGGAGAGCGTTACACGCATGCCACGGCCAGGCTCGGCAGTTTCCAGAATCCCACCACCCTCGCGCAGCAGTCTTTTGCCAGCAGCTGGGACAACTTCTCCGGCAGTGTGCGCTTCGTGATCGACCTGGATGAACGGGACCGATACTCCTTGTATGGCGGAGTATCGCAGGCCTTCCGCGCGCCCAATCTTTCCGACCTTTCCCGTTTTGACGTGGCGCTGTCCGGGCGCAAAGAGACGCCGGCCACGGACCTGTCCCCGGAAAAGTACCTGACCTATGAGATCGGCCTCAAGGCAAACACCGAAAGCCTCACCGCCAGCCTGGCCTACTTCTACACCAAGCTGGACAATTTGATCATCCGCCGCTCAACTTCCGTGCCGCTGCAGGACACCAAAGCCAATGGCGGGAACGGTTACATGCAGGGCTTCGAATTCGCCGCACGCTGGCGGATCGACAAGCACTGGAGCCTGTTCGGCCATGTGGCCTGGGTGGAAGGCGAGGTGGATCAGTTCATCGGCACCACCACGCAGAAACGCCGTGAGCCGCTGGGCAAAATCTCCCCGCTCGTGGGCTACGGTGGCGTGCGCTGGCAGACGGCGGATCAGCGTTTCTGGACGGAGTTTGTCTGCCTCACCTATGGCGAAGCTGGACGCATGAATACTTCTGACCAGCTCGACACCCAGCGAATCCCGCCCAATGGCACGCCATCCTTCTGGCTGCTCACGCTGCGCGGTGGCTGCACCGTCACCGAGAACCTCATCCTGACAGCCTCCCTCGACAACCTGCTGAACAAAACCTATCGCTACCACGGCTCCGGCTCCAATGAGCCCGGTATTGGTGCGAACCTCGGAGTGACGGTGAAGTTTTAGACGTGGCGCGCGGATCGACACAGACGCCGGAACTCATGCATCCACCACGCGCAGCGCGGACTCGCCTGAGACATCGCTCATGATGCAGCCGGTGATTCCGGCGATGCTGAACTTTCCGGCGTAGGGCACCTGCTGGTGCGTGTCTCGAGCCACCATGTCCCATTCCAAGCGCAGGTATTCAGCAATCACATTGGTGAGGCTGAGCTGGAAGAAATGGCCCACGGCGGCCCAGACAATGGCGATATGGCTGTCGCAGTTTCCCTGCTCGACGGCTTCGCGCAGCCGACCCAGCACGCCCTGATAGCGGGCATGCTTCGTGGATTTGAGCAGCACCGCACCCGCCTGCAGACTGCGCTGGCAGGCGGCAGGTGAAAGCTGGGAGGAGAGCTTGGAAGAAGCCGCGATGAGACCTGCCAGATCATTGGCACGGGCACTCAGCCATGCGGACTTGAGCGCCGGGCCGGCGGCCTCCCGCAGCACGCTTTCAGCGGCAGCATTCCACGCGCATACATCTTCCACCAGCAGCACCTCCACGCGGGCGCGCACGCTGCCCAGCAGCCACTTCACCCAGTCCAAACCGCGGGACCAGTCTTCGATGATCTGCTCGTCAGCCGCCGTGTCATGCGGCGCGGGCAGCAGGGTGATGGTGGGGAGCAGATGCAGTTTCATCGCGACATCAACTCACGCCGCAGCCATGGGCGGCGATCTTCAAACCTTCGTTGCATGGAACCGTTCATCGCACGAACTATGCCTCCAGCGCCGCAATGCGCGAACAGAATACTTTTCATGAGCGACGCCTCCCCACTTGACACCTCCACACCTTGGTATGCCTGCCAACGCTGCGGCAACTGCTGCCGCTGGCCGGGAGACGTACGCGTCACTGACGAGGAGATCACACGCATCGCCGCATTTCTGGACATGCCGCGCATCGAGTTCGTCGAGCAGTGCACGCGGCTGAATGCGAACCGCACCGGCTTGAGCATCATCGACAAGCCGAATGGGGAGTGCCTCTTCCTCGAAGGTGTAAACGTCTGCCGCATCCAGCCGGTGAAGCCGGTGCAGTGCGAGGGCTTTCCCAATGTCTGGAACTTCCCCGGCTGGCGCGACAAGTGTGAGGCGGTGGAGGCTCCACGGCCGGCTCCTCTTGATTGAGATGGCCGCCGCCCGGGCAATAAGAAACATCCGAAAAACTCCCCGCAGCCGATTCTTGGACGTATGTTTGGTCCTTGGTCCGCTGTCCGAACGTCGCTCCAGCATCTGAGCAGCGTCGTATGGCTTCTTATAGACACAGTTCAGGAAATGGTGGATCGCGTGATGCGTGGCCGCCTCCCCTTCCGTTTCTCGATCTTCTTTGAGCAGACGGACCGCACCGGTGTGGGTTCCGTCGGCCTGGTCTCGCTGGTCTCCTTGTTCATTGGCCTGACCATGGCCCTGCTCACGGGCTATCAGCTCCGGACATTCGGGCAGGAGCAGATGGTTCCCGGCCTTGTGTCGATCTCCTTTACCCGCGAGCTGGGGCCGCTGATGAGCGGCATCATGGTGGCGGCCCGTATCGGCGCGGCGTACACCGCCGAACTGGGCACCATGGTTGTCTCGGAGGAGGTGGAGGCCATTGAAGCCATGGGCATCGGCCCGCTGCGCTTCCTCGTCGGTCCCCGCGTGCTCGCCGTATTTCTGCTTCTGCCATGCCTCGTCGTCGTTTCCAATTTCACCGCCATGGTCGGCGCAGCGCTCATCTCCCGCTGGGCGTTTGACATTTCCATCCAGCATTTCGTCCGTGCCGCTCTGGAGAGCATGCTGATCCGAGACATCATTGCGGGCACGGTCAAAAGCTTCCTCTTTGGCCTGATCATCGGCCTGGTGGCCTGTTACAAGGGGCTCACCGTGCGCGGCGGCGCCGCCGGTGTGGGGACGGCCACCACCTCCAGCGTCGTCATGGCGATCACCATCGTCATTGCCTTCGACACCCTGTGCAACATCGTCCTCGTTTCACTCTTTGACACATGAAGGAAAACCCAAAACCAAGCGTGGAACTGCGGGATGTGCGGCTCGCGTTTGACAAAAAGGAAGTCCTTTCCGGAGTGGACCTCACGGTGCCCGCGCTCTCCCGCCTCGTGGTGCTGGGCCAGTCCGGCAGCGGCAAGAGCACCCTGCTGCGCCTGATCCTGGGGCTGCTGCGTCCCACGGGCGGGGAGGTTATGTTCAACAACCTCAAGGTCGCGCGAATGGGCCGCCTGCGCCTCAACCGCATGCGGCGCAAGATCGGCATGGTCTATCAATACAGCGCGCTGATCAGCTCCCTCAGCGTGCGGGACAATCTGGCGCTGCCGCTGGAGGAGCTCACCACCAAATCCCGTGAGGAGATCGACCATCTCGTCGATGAAAAGCTCTCCATGGTCGGCATGGCGGACGTGCGGGATAAAATGCCCGCCGAGCTCAGCGGCGGCATGCGCAAGCGCATCGGCCTGGCTCGCGGCATCATCATGGATCCCGAGCTGATCCTCTATGATGAACCAACCGCCGGTCTTGACCCCGTCATCAGCGCCGTCATTGACGAGCTCATCATCAGTCTCAGCGAAAAGATCGGCGCCACCTCCATCATCGTGACTCACGAAATGGACAGCGCCTTCAAAGTCGCCACCCACATGGCCATGCTCTACAAGGGCAGGATCATCGCCAGCGACACGCCTGAGGCTTTTAAAACCTCCACCGACCCTGTCGTGGCCCAGTTCATCGCGGGCGACACGCAGGGCCCAATCCTCCAGGCCACACCCTCATGACTGTTTTTCGAAATGAAATCCGCACCGGCGTGCTCGTCGTGGTCACGCTCGCCTCCATGGTAGGCCTGCTCCTTTATCTGGGCGCTCCAGGCGTCTTTGTGCCGCAGAAAACTTTCCACATCTATCTCGACAACGCCTCCAGCCTCTCCCCCGGCGCCCCAGTGCTGCTGGCTGGGCGCAGGATCGGGCAGGTCATCGAGCTCCATTCCCCCGTGCCGGAAAAGGAGCGCCCGAACCCCAAGATGGAGACAATGGTGGACATCCAGGTGGACCAGTCGGCGAAGATCTTCAAAAACGTCAAAGCACGCATGACGCTGCCCAGCCTCCTCGGCAAACCCGTGATCGATTTCACCACCGGCGTGGAGTCCAGCGGACTCGCCCCTGAAAACACCTCCTTTGTGGGCGAGCGCGACCCCGGCCTCTCCGACGCCGTGCCCATTCTTTTGGAGAAACTCGACCCCGCCCTGAAGAAGGCCACCGAAACCTTCGACAGCCTGCAAAAGACGGCGGCCAATCTCAGCGAGCTGACCAAGGAGAACTCGGATCTGCCCAAGGCGCTGGCGGAATTCAAAAAGTTCACCGCCCATCTCAATGAAATGACAGCTCCCGACGGCTCGCTCCGGAGTTCGTTGGACAACCTCAAGCACCTCACCGGCGAGGACGGCAAGCTGGCAGAATCTCTCAATCACATCAGCCAACTGACCGCCCCGGAAAGCGATCTGGCCAAGTTAATGGCCCACATGGAAAGATTCACCGGAAAGCTGGCTGAAAACCAGGACATCGATGCCACCCTGCACAACCTGCGCACCGCCACAGAGAACCTCGACCGCCAGTTCAAAAGCATTTCGTCAAAGCTGACGGCAACGGCTGAAAACCTCCAGCAAGGAAGCAACACGCTGAAGCACCAGCCATGGCGGCTGATCTGGCCTACCACCAAAAAATATCCTGAAGACAACCTCAGCCAAGGAGAGCAGGCCCAGTCTGGCAAATCATCCGGCAGCGTTGCGTCCGAGCCGAAGAGCACGCGCCGGCCTTTGTTTCGTTTTCACGCCGCGCCGCGCTAAGACACGGACAGGTCTTGGAATGGAAGCCGGTCTTGCTCACCTCATTACGCGGCTGCAGGCAGCGATTTGTCCCACAACACGGCCTTGGTGTAGGCGTAGGGTTTGCACAGCACGACCCTGCTGACATCCGTGCGAATGACGGCAAATTTGTGATAGTCCTCCGTCTCGCAGTACTTTCGGTAGTAGGCCTTGGACTTCCCGGGCATCTGGTCCCAGTAGCGCTTCGCTGCGTCCCCCTCGATCAGCCTTGTGTGGCCGGAGAGATAGACGATGGTCTCCATCGAGGGTGAGGCAAACATCCACTCCGCCTGCGGATTGGCGCGGAGGATGGCGGCCTTCTGCGAGTTTGGAGCGGTGATCGAGATGATCTCTTCGAGATCCGTGGTGACCTGCGTGGTCATCCAGGCCGAATGGGGATGGCCCTCGGCATCGGAAGTGGCCAGCACCGCATTGCGGCATTTTGCCACCAGCTGGGCGGCGTCTCGTGAGACTTCGTTTTCGATCTTCATGATTAAACAAACGCCAGATGGCCCGCAGCGTCTCCGCATCGCTTGCCTGTCTGCACGCCTTTTTTGCAGATCGCCGCTTTACTGGACCACCGCCCCGTGCATGACATCCCACTCCACATGAAGCAGCAGACCATCGTCACACTCGACCTCGAAGGCGTTCTCGTCCCCGAAATCTGGATCGCCTTTGCCGAGAAGACCGGCATCCCTGAACTGCGCCGCACCACGCGGGAGGAACCGGACTACGATGTGCTGATGAAGGGCCGCCTCAAAATCCTCGATGAGCACGGCCTGAAGCTGCCCGACATTCAGCAGGTCATCGGCACGCTTTCCCCCATGGATGGTGCCAAGGCCTTCCTCGATGAACTGCGCTCCATCACCCAGGTGATCATCCTGAGCGATACGTTTGCGGAATTTGCCCAGCCGCTGATGCGCCAGCTTGGCTGGCCAACGATCTTCTGCCACCAGCTCGAAGTCGCCCCAGACGGCCGCATTGCGGACTACAAGCTGCGCCAGCCGAACCAGAAGCAGAAGTCGGTGGCGGCGTTCAAAGGGCTGAACTACCGCGTCATTGCCGCAGGGGATTCCTTCAACGATACAACGATGCTCGGCGAGGCCGACGTCGGATTCTTCTTTCATGCCCCAGCCAGCATTCAGGCGCAGTTTCCGCAGTTCAAGCCCTTCGACGATTACGGCGAACTGCTGACGGCGATGCGTGAGGTGCTTTGAAGCATCATTGCCACAACGTGAATCCGCGTCCAGAATGTGCGTTCGTTTCACGCCCGCTCATGCCTCAGCTCCATCTTCAGCCCGACTTCGCCACCTTTCAAACGCTCGCGCAGCAGGGCAATCTCGTACCGGTGATGGCGGAACTCGCCGCCGATTACGAAACCCCGCTGTCCGCCTTCCAAAAGATTCACGATGGCCGCTGCGCCTTCCTGCTGGAGTCCGCAGAGCTCACGCAGCACTCCGGGCGCTACTCGCTCCTCGGCAGTTCACCGCGCATCATCTTCACCGCGCGCGGGCGTGAGATTGAAATCGAAGAGCGCGGCAAGAAGCGCAGCTACACCACCACGGGCGATCCGCTGACGGAACTGCAGGAGCTGATGAAGCCCTTCACCCCGCTGGAAGTACAGCCGCTGCCCGTCTTCCACGGCGGAGCGGTGGGATACCTGGCCTATGACATGGTGCGATTCTTTGAGCCGACACTTTCGCCACCGCCGAAGGATGAGCTGGGCCTGCCCGACATGGTCTTCATGGTTACTGACACCGTGCTGGTGTTTGATCACCGGACCCGCAGGCTGTCCATCGTGGCCAACGTCCACACGGATGAGCATGCCACGCTGGAGGCGGCCTACGAATGGGCGCGTGAACAGATCGCGGCTGTCATTGCGAAACTTGAGCAACCCCTCGCAGCCAAGCCGCTGCAAACCTTTGCCCCCGTGGGCGAGCTGCCGCCGCCAGTAAGCAACACCACGCGAGAGGAATATGAGGCGATGGTGCTGAAGATGAAGGAGTACATCGGTGCGGGTGACATCTTCCAAGGCGTGCCCTCCCAGCGGTTTGAGACGGAGTATCATGGCACGACGCTGGATCTCTTCCGCGCATTGCGGCACGTGAATCCGAGCCCGTATATGTTCTGCCTCGATTTTCCCCAAGGCTTCGCGCTGGTGGGCAGTTCGCCGGAGGTGCATGTGAAGTGCATGAACGGTCGCATCGACATCCGACCCATTGCCGGCACGCGCTGGAGGGGCAAAACCGCCGCTGAAGATGATGCGCTGGCCCAGGAGCTGCTCAGCGATCCCAAAGAACGCGCCGAGCACATCATGCTCGTCGATCTCGCACGCAATGATGTCGGACGTGTGGCCGACTACGGCAGTGTGCGCGTGAGTGACCTGATGATCATCGAGCGCTACTCGCACGTCATGCACATCGTCTCCAACGTGGACGGCCATCTGCGCGACGACAAGTCCGCCTATGATGTCATGCGCGCCACCTTCCCCGCCGGTACCGTCAGCGGCTCGCCCAAGGTGCGCGCCATGGAGATCATCAACGAGTGCGAGAAGAGCAAGCGCTGTGCGTATGCTGGCGCGGTGGGCTACTTCGGCTTTGATGGCAACCTTGATTCATGCATCGCGCTGCGCACGTGCGTGGTGAAGGATGGCAAAGCCTATGTGCAGGCGGGTGCTGGTGTGGTGGCCGACTCTGTTCCTGCGGCCGAGTATCAGGAAACGATCAACAAGGCCACGGGCATGCTGCGTGCGATTCAATGGGCGCGGCAGTTGAGTGCGCCGTGAGCTGATTGAGTTGCTCACACACTAATCACACGGTGATAACAGGCTAATCACACAGTTGCTCACAATGCGCGTAGGCATCACCCAGAAACAGAGAACCCTCCGGCATGCGAAGCCGGAGGGTTCCATTGGCGATCCAGCAACCAACAACGATAGAGGACCGATTGGCACGAAATGCGTTAGCTGAGGAAGCTTGCAAACGTGGCCCGCGAGTTGCCCCACGGACGACGACATGTTAAAAAGTTTTGCCCCTCCCGTCAACCTGCCCACCCGTCTTTTGCAAAAAGAAACCGCTGAGTCGCAAATTTGCGATCCTAAAACGCCCAATTGTTCTCAAAATTTTAGCAAAACGTGTCTTGACACCTAATCCGTCACTTTCGCCCAACCACTACTCACCCGAACACACGCCATCATGCCTACTTCCCAAGACCTCGGCCAGCTCCTCCTCATGGGGGTACCCGGTGCTGAACTGACTCCTGAAACCGCCGCACGGCTCAAAAAACTCCAGCCGGGCGGCTTCATTTTATTCGGCCGCAACATCCAGACTCCTGAGCAGGTCCGAAAGCTCATCGATGATCTGCGGGATATTTCCAACATCGAGCCTTTCATCACGATTGATCAGGAAGGTGGTCGCGTCTCACGTCTCCGCCTGATTGGTGAAGAACCACCAAACGCTCAAGCGCTGCGTGACAAGGGTGATCCCGCGCTGATCAAACGTCACGGCAAGCTCACGGGACAGATCTTGCGTCTGTTCGGTTTCAATCTGGATCTCTGCCCGGTGCTGGACATCTCCTATGATGATGCGGCGGACAATTCACTCAAAGGCCGGACCTATGGCCGAGATCCGCAGCAGGTGATCGACAACGCCGGCGTCTTCAACCGTGCCATGCGCGCCGAAGGCATCCTGAGCTGCGGCAAACACTTCCCTGGCTACGGCCCGGCGGAGTGTGATCCGCATGAGTTTCTGCCGGTCATCACCAAAAGCCGCGAGGATATGGAACGCAGCGAACTGCTGCCCTACTCCGCGCTGCTGCCGGAACTGGACAGCGTGATGACCTGCCACAGCAACTACACCGCGTATGATCCGGACCGCGGCCGCTGGCCCGCAAGCCTGAGCCATAACATCGTGACCAAACTGCTGCGCCATCAATATGCCTTCGACGGCCTGGCCATGACTGATGACCTGGACATGGGTGCGATCCTGAATGAAGTCACCTTTGAGCAGGCCATCCAGGAAGCGGTGCGCGCCGGCAATGACCTCGTGATGATCTGCCACCGCGTGGAGATGGTGGAGCTGGCCCGCCAGCACCTGGAAGGAGTGGAGGCCCCGGCGCTGCATGATGCTTTGATGCGGATCGAAAAAACCAAGAAGCGCCTGGTGAAGCCGGACGCGTTCAATCTCGACCGCTTTGCCGCGATCAACCGTGACATCTGGCAGTTGCGGGTGGATACGCTCGGTGAAGAGGCGGCTAAAAACCTCAGTGTCGAAGACGGTAAGCGTTCTCCCGTGGAGCTGTACTGAAATCAGGACTTTGCATCATGCCCGGGGTTCACTGAATCCTGGGCTTTTCCTGCTGCTTCGAGGCAAACGACAACGCGGTGCCACCAGCCGATGCTGACTACTACAAGCTCTTGTCGATGAGGAGCGAGGCGGAGCGGCGGGGGTTGGGGTGGTAGCCGTTCATGGCGGCGCGGATGCGTTTGGCACGATCCACACAGGCCTCGGCCTTTTGGAAGTCGCCTGAGGCCTTGTACACGGCCCCCAGATTGATGAAAGTCTGGGAGAGGTCGGCGGGATCCATCTGGCCCTCGTTCAGGTTCTGCCGGATGGCGAGCGCCCGCTCATGCATGGCCTGTGCACGGTCCACGTCCATGCTGCTGTAGTAGAGGACGCCGAGATTGTTGTACACGGAAGCCACGCGTGAGCTCTGCTCGCCATCGATGCGCTGAAAGGTTTCCAGTGCTTCGCAGTAATAGCCCTCGGCTTTTTCAAACTGCCGGAGCTGTTTGAAGATCATGGCCAGATTGTTTTTGATGGTGGCCACCTTGTCGCTGTCTTCCAGACCATTGTTTGCACTGATGGACAGCGCCTTTTCATAAAACTCAGCCGCCTTGTCCATGCGCCCCCAGCGATCATAGAGATGAGCAAGAAGGGAGTAGATACCGGTCAGGAGGTCCGGGTCCTGCTTGCGGAGTTCCTGGGCGCGGAAGAGGGCCTCACGGTAAAGCGACTCCGCCTTGCGGAAGTCCCCTTCCTTCTGCCGCAGATCCGCGAGCACGCTGATCTGCTCCACCAGCGCACCGACGCGAACCGGATCATGGTATGCAAGCCTCCGCGCCTCCTCGACGCTGCGGGAGGCGGAGGCAATTTGGCGCTCCAATGCGATGTCCACGTTGGGTTGAAGAATAGGTCACGAGGCCACCTGGGCCCAGAGACGACTAGCTGGCGTCGCGGTAGGATTGAGCGAGGTTGACGATGGTGTTGCGTGCATGCGCCATCATTTCGCGCGAGACGCCGTTGTTCTCATACCAATGCGTGTAGGCGTGGTTGTCGAACATGATGTCGAAATTGGTGATGAGGCGCTCAAACACGGCGGCGATGCCGGTGTGATTGACCAGGGCGAGACCACTGGAGGCGAAGCCTTCCGGGGCGGTTTCAGCGACGCCCAGCTTGACCCCGGTGGGCACGTAGCTGGCGAAGTTCAGGCTCTTGCGGATGGCCGCCATGTTTTCCTCGACCTCCTTGGCCTTCACATCCCCGCGGAACAAGGCGCAGGCGGAGAGATACACGCCGTTGGTCCAGTCGATGGCCGCCGTGAAATTGTCCTGGGAGAAGGTTTCCCGCGCAATATCGGGGAAGTTGATCCGGACCTGCCCCTCCTGACCGGGAGCACGCATGGGGGCGAATGAGGCCGTGAGGAAATGGTTGCCGGGGAACGGCACCAGATTGGTCACGTATTCGCTCAGATCGGTGTTCAGTTTGCCGGGGAACCGCAGGGAGGCTGTCACCGAACTCATGATAAGGGCGATGATGTGGTTGAGGTCCATGTAGTTCGGGCTGCGGTGGAGCTTCGACTTGGCGATGCGGAAGAGCGCCTCGTTGTCCAGCAGCACGGCGGCATCTGCATTGTCGAGAATGCGCTGCAGAGTGAGGATGGCGTTGTAGGGCTCGACCGCCGAGTCGGAAATCAGCGGCGAGGGAACCACCGAGAAGGTAAAGATGCGCTTCTTGGGGTAGGCCTGGCGCAGACGCTCCAGAATGAGGGAGCCCAGACCGGAGCCGGAGCCCCCGCCGATGGAGTGGGTCATCATGAAGCCCTGCAAAGACTTGGTCTTTTCCACGGCGGCATCGATCACATTCATGATCTGGTCGATGATGCGCTCACCTTCGACATTGTAACCACGCGCCCAGTTGTTGGCAGCGCCGGGAATCTTGCGAATGATGCAGCTCTCGTCAAAGAGCTGAGCCATGTCCCCGCCTTCGATACGGGCGATGACACCGGGTTCAAGGTCCACCAGAATGGCACGCGGGATGTACTTCCCGTCACGGACCTTGTGAAAGAACACCTCCATGTTCGTGTTGGAGGCGGCAGTCGTGTTGCCCTCCTTCAACGTACCAGCCTCGGTCAGGCCATGTTCACGCAGCAGGAGCCGCCAGTAACGGTCGGCGATTTGATTGCCACATTGTCCGACATGAATGCTCAGAATCTCTCTCACTGTTAGTCCTCCAAACTGTTGTTAATCTATTGCCTGATTTGCTGTTGTTAACGACGACGGTCAACGAGGTCGCGCAGACTCATGCCACCGCCGCGGCTGTCTTCCATGCCGGCGCTGCTGCGGGGGATGTCAGAAGCGCTGTCCTGCACCTTGGCCTTGGCACCGCTTTCCTCGGCCACCTGATAGCTCTGAATGAGTTCCTGGGCGGAGGCGCGGAGAGCGTTGATCTGCTCCTCGGACATGCCTTCGTTGAGGTACCAGTTGGCGAAAGCCTTGCGCTGCCAGAGCTTGTCGAAGTTGTGGCAGATCCGGTCAAGCACACGAGCGATCTCAGTGTTGTTCGCCAGCAGGACCATGCTCTTGCGGTGCGAGATGCCAGGCTGCTCCACGTAGCCGATCTTGAAAGCGGTGGGGATCCAATACGTCAACGGCAGCTGCTCGCGCATCGCTGCGAGGGCGGCGTCCGCCAGCGGCTTGTCATCCATGATGCCGCGGTAGAGAACGGCCGTGCTGAGGAAGCGGCCTTCCATGGGGGAGCAGGCGGCAAAGACGGAGCCGTTGTCAAAGAGGCTGCGAATCATGTCTTCGACGCCCATTTCTTCAAACTTGCTGCGGTCCGGCGGGGTCAGCGGTGCGAATGCGCACATGAGGAAGTGCAGCGAAGGCTGCGGCACCAGATTGGTGAGCAGCTCACGCAGGCTGATTTCCACGGTCAGGAATCCGCTGAAACGCATGGAGGCTGTCAGGCCGGCCAGCGCCTCGGTGATGAGGAGGTTCAGGTCATCCACCGTCGGGCTTTCGATGTTCCATTTACGATGGGCGAGTTCAAACAGCGCCTCGTTGTCAAAGATCAGGCAGGCGTCCGCCGAACGGCGCAGGGTGTTGAGCGTGAAGACCGTGTTGTAGGGCTCGGTGACCACCGAGGATACCTGCGGGGATGGCAGAACCGCGCAGCTCAGCACCGGAAATTCGGGATACTTTTCTTTGATGGATTCGATGAGCAAGGCCCCAAAGCCAGACCCCGAACCACCCCCTGTGGCATGCAGCACAATGATGCCGCCGACGTTGTCGCACTTGTCGATCTCGGCATCGAGCCGACCCATGACTTCTGGCAGGACCTCGCGGCCTGCGCCCAGATAGCCCACGGCAAAATTGCCACCGGCGCCTTCGGTGCGGCTGATAAGGTTGCCGGGATTAAAGAGCGAGCCGGAGGTCGCCTTGACGTTGTCGATCACACTGGGCTCCAAGTCCACCATCACCGCGCGCGGCACATAGCTGCCCGAAGAGGACTCCCCGAGCTTGCTGAAAAACGCGCTCCAGTTTCCACGCGGAGTCTGCCCTTGGGCAGTCTGACCCGTCATCGGATCAATCCCGTGCTCCTGACAGATGGTTTTCCAGAAAGACGCGGCAATCTGATTGCCTGCCTGACCGATTGAAATAACGATAGTGTTGTTGACCTTCATCAGTCTCTCCTAATTTTCGCGGTTTCTAATGTGATGTGTACTGCCTGCCGTTGAATGGGGGGAGACGCCACCTGCCACACCGTGCCGGTGATTCTCATCCGGCGTGCTCCGGACTTCGCAATCAAAGCGGCATTGTTTGCGGCGCTCATATCCACTAAAGGTAGTTTTACCTGTGAGTGCGCCGGGAGTCCACGCAAATTCCGTTCTTTCGTGAGGAATCCCGCGCAAAAACGACTGCAATATGGAAGTGCGGCGACGGGTGGGATCACGGCGTTGCTTTGCTTTTCGGAGGCAAGGGCGCGGCAGTGGAGATGGCGGGCATCTGGCCCGTCCTGCTTTCCACCTGCCCTTGTTTCATGCGGTCGATTTCCTCCTTGGAGGGAAGAATGGCGCGACGAATGGTGATGGGGGTCTTCGCGGCCTGCTTGTCAGCAGGGGGGGCGGCAGGTGCGGCCGGCGCAGCGATGGGCTGCGGGCTTAAAGGCGCAGGCGTCACCGCCACCGTTGTCCGCGATGACTCCGCTGGCTGTGCAGCGTCAGGCTTTGTCTCCGGCTTCACCGCAATCGACGAGATGGATGCCGGGGCGGGCGCATCTGCCGCGGCAGGGGTTGGCGTTGGCTTCGCAGGGGGAGCCGTCTCCACGACGACAGGTGTTGGTTTCGCGGGAGGAGCCGTCTCCACGACGACAGGCGCTGGTTTGACGGATGGGTTTGACACCGCCTGCTTCATCACCGCAACCGGCTTGGCAGGTGGAACAACGGGAGGCGTGGGCTGCGGGATGACCGCTTGAACCGCAACCGGCTTGCTCGCTGCCGCAGCCACCACGGGAGGTGGCGCGTCATTTTTACTGACATCCGGCCCTTCGGCTTCAGCCGAGGAAACCGCCGGCTGCGCCACCGCTCCGGGCTGTTTTGCGCCCCCCATGAAAACCCATGCACCGACGCCCAGCAGCACCACGGCCGCCGCCGCCATGGCCCCCCATGGCAGACTGCGCTTCTGCTGCATCAATGGATTGAAGTCATGCGTCTTGATCCCCCGCTTGATGGGAGAGACGGGTTCTTCGTCAAGGCCTCCGTCTGCGGCATCATTTGCACTCCAGTCTTCGTCGAAATCGGACACGGAGCCCACGCTTTCCATCTCCTCCAGCGCCACCACGCTGCTGCCACGCAGGCGTGTGGCGAGATCCACCGTGGGCGCAGAAAGCAGAGCTTCGAATTTGTCGATGAAGTCGCCCGGGCTCGGGGTCTTGCCCGCACGGCGGGTCAGGTCAAGGCACTCGCGCACATAAGCGGAGGCCGCTTCAGGGATGGATTCAGGAAACTGCGGCATGCCACCGCTCTGCCTCTCACCAGTGAGGAGGTAGCCAGCAAGCGCCACAAAGGAGCGATGGCGGAAGTCACGGTTCTGCAAATGCTCCTCCTGCTGCTGACCTTCCGTGAGGTCCATGTCCACCAGCAGCGGCTCATAAAGGCTGCGCATGGTCATGTGCGGGCGCAGCTTCACCACGAACGCAGGCCACGCATCGAGACGCTTTTGCATCAGCCGTTCCAGCTCACGCGAAAGCAAAGGTCCGTTTTTTCCCACCCGCAGAAGGATGTTGGAAGGGTGCAAGTCCACACGCTGCACGCCGCACTCCACCGCCTGATCAAGGCCGGCGCGGATCTGCCGCATCAGCACCGTCACTTCCGCGGGATTCAATGTGATGCGCTCCGCCATCAACCGGCTGAGCGCAAAGCCGGGCTCCCGCTCCTCCGTCAGGAACGTCCAGTCCGGACTTTCCCACAGACTCAAGGAGCGCAAGATGTTCGGGTGCCGCTCAGGGTTGAACCGCCACATCTGCAACGGCACAGCCTCGTAACGGGATTTGTCCACAATGCGTGAAGGCGGCAGCAGGTGCACCGTGACTGACTGGTCCAGCTTCGTGTTGGTCGCAGGAATGGAAAAGGGGTAGCGCCGGGCGTGATCGGCATCCTCCACGCGAAAGCGCGTGCCAAGAATGGTTTCGACCGGCACGTCTTCGAGCAGCAGCTCCTGAAGCTGAGACTGCGGCAGAAGCGAGGAATTCACCACGAGGTGTTTGCGGAAATTGCGCGCCTTGATGTTGCTCGAAAGGGCGCTGAAAGCCTCCCGCACATCGTCACGGAGTTTTTCGATCGATGATGGCGCGTTGTCAGGATCCGTGAGCGCGGCCCGGACGGCCGTGCGCAATCCCATCGGCAGCTGAGTCAAGGCGGGAAAGCGGTCCGGATTTTCGCCGGCATAAGGCTGCCCGGTCAGCAGCAGGAAAATCAACCGGCAGGCCTCCACCACCAGCCGTGCACCGCTTTGCGTCTCGGATCCCGCGTCCAATTGCGAAAGGCCGTAATCAAACACGCGAAGCTGGAGGAAGGTGTCTTCCAGCGTCGTGACCAGCACCCGGTCCAAATGCATGCGCGAGACGAGGCGTTGAAATCCCTGGAGCTGAAGCAGGTCATCCAGGAGCTGATAAACCAGCGCCAGCGCCGTCGCGGCCGCCAGTGCACCGCGCCTTCGCGTGTAATGCTCCGCAAACTCACCGTCGTTGAGATTGCTGGTATAATAGACCAGCCCCTGATCCTCCCCCACTTCCAGAATGCGCATGAAAGCATGCCCGCGGATTTCCGAAGCCTGCCGGGCACGGTCAAACGCGGATCTCTTCATCGCGGCATCCAGCGTGCTGCCGCCGCGCAGCACATGCAGCTCCACCAAGCGGTGAATGCGGTTGTCGAAGGCCAGAAAAACCACCTCGTCCTTGGAACGCACCAGCTCCACCGGTGCACCACCGGTTCGATGCGCCACTGAGAGGCTGCCAAATTGCTGAAGCTCTTCAATCATAACAAGTTAATCAACCCAACTATGAATTCATGCCGACCCAAGATTTGGGAGCAATCATCTCGTAATTACGCTCTAATTTATAAGGGTTGTGGCTCAAAATTGCAAAGAATATTCTGAAAAATATGGTCATTTTACAAGATCAAAGAACTACCATTGTGAGATTTAACCATAAAAAACATAACTTTCTGCGGGTATTCTTAATAAGCGGAAAGGATACCAAGTGAGCTCACAAAAATGCAAGTTTTGCATTTCCGAAACTCACATTTGCGGCGGACCGAACCAAGCTCTAGCGCCTATTTGGGACCACAGGCAGGGATTTCAGGGAAGGGTCGGTTCCTGCAATCGCGGCCAGGCGGCTTTTCTCATCGGCATTCCACTGGTGAGCCGGGTCCTTGAGAGCATTGGTCGCTGCCGTTTTAATCTCTGCGGCATTCGCGGAGCCCGGATAGGCCAGCATCTCCCAAAGGGTGATGGCATTCCCCTTCACGCGATCCAGAAGCAGTTTGCAGACACGCAGACGAACCTCATCATCCTTGGGCGGGTCCAGATGAAGCCAGACCAGCAGGTTCAAGTACTGGGGACTTTCGAACGGCAACTCCGGGCTGCTGCCGGAGAGCACCTTTTCGTTTTCCTGCCAGCCACCAGTCTTTGCCAAAGAGTACTGAGCTTTGAAGGGCGCCATCTCGGCGGCCTTTTTCTCCAGTTCCTTTTTCCTCCATGCCTCCATCTCAGCAGGAGTCGAGAGAACAGCAACCGGCTTCAAGGTGTCCAAAATACCAAGGACAAAATCCCGTGGCAGCACCAGCACGGGCACAATTACGGTGAGCAGCATCGCCAGGCAGCCGCAGAACCAAGGTAAAATAAACCGCGCCAAAGGTCCTGCGTGCGGATGGGTGGGAATTTCCCGAGTGACCCTCCCGGCGGCCGGAACGAGTTCCGGCGAAGGCTTGGGAGGTGCGGCGCTTTCCGTTTTGGCAGCCGTCAGCTTTTGGGTCAGCTGCGTCAGCTTCTCCTGCTGATGCGCAAATTTCAGCGCCAGATCCCACCAGTATTCAGGGAGCACCGCCTTGAACAAATCGGCCCCTTCCATGTCCGTCGTCATGCACTCAGACAGATGATCCAAAGCCTCGCGCTCGGCCTTGCTCCGCCAAGTCCAGGCGGTCTTGGGTTTGCGCAGGCGGAGGTCCCAAAAATCACGTTCATCCTGCACTGCGCTGCACACGACGCGCCCCGCCGCGAGCCAGCGCCGGGCATCTGCCAGCGCCTCGCTGTGATCTTCCCCCGCGAGCGGGAGGGCGGCATTGTAAAGCTGCTCCGCACGCGAAAACCGCGTCACCGCCAAGGTGGCGGCCAGGGCGAGCATGACATCCACGGCACAGGCGTTTCGGGAGGCATGGGAGGCCACGATCGCATCTGCAAGTCTGGAGAGGCGGTGCGTTTCCCCCCGTGCAGCCCAGCGCGACGCCACCATGCAGGTGACGTTCACTTCACCGCTGCCCATTTCAATGACCAGGTCCGGAATACGGGCGAGTTCTGCGAGCTGATCCTCGTCCTGCTCAAACATTTCAGCGATCAGCAGGCTGCCAGCCGCCGCCCACTCCGGCTTTGAAAAAGCCTGGCAGCAGAACGCATCGAAATGGCCCGGCACGGCGACTTTGGCGGCCACGGCGCGCAGCAGACCTTTGGCGCTGGCGCGCAGCTCTTCGGGCAGTTCCGTCGCTATGACCGCCTCGATGCGTGTCATGGTCTCCGCATCGATCGAACTGCTGGGGGGAGCGTCCAGCGCCTGGCTGGAGGACATCTTCAAGGCGGATGCTGAGGCGCTGTTTCCCATTTTCAGCGCCATTGATAAGGCGAATCACGGCAGATGCAACGCATGCGTCACACGGGAGGCCAATTCGGTCATGCAATGATCTCCTTAGCCACCGTGCCGTAAACATCCGTAAGACGGAAATCGCGGCCCGCATACCGGAAGGTAAGCCGTTCGTGGTCAAGGCCCAGCAGCGCCAGGACCGTGGCGTGCCAGTCATGGACATGCATCTTGTTCAGCACCGCCTCGTAGCCGTAGTCGTCGGTCATGCCATAATTCATGCCGCCCTTCACCCCGCCGCCGGCCATCCACATGGAGAAGCCCTTGTTGTTGTGATCGCGCCCGTCTTCGCCCTGGCTGTGCGGGGTGCGCCCGAATTCGCCGCCCCAGATGATGAGCGTGTCCTTGAGCAGGCCGCGTTGCTTGAGATCGGTGAGCAGGCCCGCGATGGGCTTGTCGATCGCGGCAGTGTTGCGTTCGAGAGAGGCCTTCAGATTGAAGTGCTGGTCCCAATTGCCATTGGTGAGCTCAATGAAGCGCACGCCGGCCTCAACAAACTTGCGCGCCATCAGGCACTGCCTGCCAAACGCATCCGTCTCCTGCTCATCAATGCCATACAGCGCCTTGGTCGCTGCGGTTTCCTTGCTCAGATCCATCACCTTCGGCACCTCCGCCTGCATGCGAAACGCGAGTTCATACGATTCGATCACGCCCTCCACCTCCGCGCTTACTCCACCATCCTGCTGCATGCGCGCTTTGTTAAGCGCCTGCACGAGATCCAGTTGTGTGCGCTGCTCATCGGTCGAATAGCGGCTGTTTTTGATGTTTGCCACCGTGGCCTGCTCCGCGCCGGCGAACCGCCGGCCGCCACCGCCGCCGGGGAAACTGTTACCGCCGATCTTGGTGCCCTGATAAATGGCAGGAAGGAAGGCGCTGCCATAGGTGCGTGTCGCATTGCCGGGGGGATTGACCGTGATGAAGCCGGGCAGATTTTCATTCATGGTACCGAGACCATACAAGGCCCATGATCCCAGCGAGGGACGCACAAACTGCGTCGTGCCGGTGTGGAGCTGCGAAAAAGCCTGCGGATGCGCTGGAAGGTCGGTGGCCATCGAATTGAGGATGCACATGTCGTCCGCATGCTTGCCCAGATTGGGAAACAGCTCGGAGATGTACAAGCCGCTCTTGCCCTGCCGGTTGAACTTCCATGGGGAGGCCATCAGCTTCGCGGTGCCATAGCGTCCGGCGGCCGAGGGTGCGCCTTTCCCGTTGTCGGCGATCAGTTTCGGCTTGTAGTCAAAGGTGTCCACATGCGATGGAGCTCCCTGCATGCAGAGAAAGATCACGTGCTTCGCCCGAGGGGCGAAATGCGGGGCCTTCGGAGCCAGAGGACCCGTGGCCGCCTGCGGATTGGCTCTTAGCGCCTGCTGCTGAGCCAGCGCGGCAAATGCGAGGTAGCCGAAGCCGTTGGAACTCGTCTTCAAAAAATCGCGCCGGGAAAATGGATTTGTGTTCATGACGTGGAAATGAGTGAGGTGCTTTTTAATTGAGGTAACGAAACTCGGCGCTCGCGATGAGGCTCTGGCAGAAGGCGGACAGCGCGGCAAATTCCGCCTGCGCCTTCGCTTCTTTGCCGCTGCCTTTGCCCTTCGCGATCTGCTGGGGGAAACGCATCCAGAAGTTGCTGATGGCCGCCTTTTCCTGCGCGGTGGGTTCACGACCAAACGCCAGCTCGTAGGCATAGCTCAGTCGTTCAGCAGAGCTGCCAGGGTACCTGGCGATGCGTGCTGCAAACGCATCCGCTGCGCTCTGCGCCTGTGAATTGTTCATCAGGTACAGGCTCTGTGAGGGCACGTTCGTCGTATCGCGATCCCCATTCACGAGACTCGCATCCGGGTAATCGAAGACCGAGAGCATCTCAGGGATCTGATCCCGGATGATCGGGATGTAGATCGAACGATAGGTGTAGGCCTTGCTGGTGAGCTCACCACGGAAGACCGAGAGCAATCCTTGCCGTCCTTCACCCGCACGAGCTACGGGAGATCCATCCACCGGATACAGATTCAGAGTGCCGCCCACCGATAACATCGCATCACGGATGGCCTCCGCCTCCAGGCGGCGCTGGTTCATGCGCCAGTGCCACTTGTTGTCAGGATCGACGGCGAAGTTTGCCGCATCGTAGCCTGAGCCCATCTGGTAGGCACGACTCATCATGATTTCACGGATCAGCTTCTTCACCGACCAGCCATTCTCCATGAAGGAAACCGCCAGATAGTCCAGCAATTCAGGATGGGATGGCTTCTGCCCCATCGCGCCAAAATTGTCCGGCGTCGGGACGATGCCGCTGCCCATGAATTTCAACCACACGCGGTTCGCCATCACACGTGCAGTGAGCGGATTGTCCTTCGAGGCGATCCAGTAGGCCAGATCCAGCCTGCCGCTGCCGCTCTGCGGGCTGATGTTCAGCGGTTCGCCCTTGGCGCACAGGACTTCCACCAGGCCCCGTGGAACCACATCGCCAGGCTGCTTGATGTCGCCACGGATGAGGATGGGGCTGTTGAACGGCGTGGCGCGATCCAGCACACCCATGGCAAGAGTGCGCGGCGTGCCGTCTTCATAGAATAAATCCAAATCCGCTTTTACCTCTTCCGCACGATCACGCGCGCCACGGATGCGCAGGAAGTTCGCAGCGCCCGCCTTCTCGCGGTCCTGCTGACGCATGGCAAATATTTCCTTCTGAGCCTCTGCGGCGGCAGTTTTGGCCCGCTCATAGTTGCCCTTGAGCTCAGCCACTTCGGAAGGAGAAATCTTCGCCAGCGAGGCCGTCTGGCCGGCGGTGCGATCCAGTTCGATCAATCCTGCCGTATTGTTGTTCTGCAGCTGCTCATAGGTTCCAAACAGCGTCTCACTGCTGAGGAAGATGCCCGCCAGCGCATAGTAGTCACGCTGCGTTACCGGATCAAACTTGTGATCATGGCAGCGCGCGCAGGCCAGCGTCAGCCCCAGCATTGACTGTGATACGGCATCGATCTGCTCATCGACCACATCCATCGAGAACTGGCGGCGATCGCGGTTGTTGTGTCCTTTGGAACCAATCGCCAGAAAGCCCGTGGCGACGATCTTGTTCGCCTGGTCGCGTTTGCCCTCAAACTTCAGCAGGTCACCCGCGATCTGTTCCTTGAGGAACTGGTCATAGGGCTTGTCCTTCGTGAACGACTCAATGACGTAGTCGCGGTAGCGCCACGCATGGGGATAGAGCACGTTCACCTCTTTGCCGCTGCTTTCCGCATAGCGGGCCACGTCCAGCCAGTGCCGCGCCCAGCGTTCGCCATAGCGCCCGGAGTCGAGATACATGTCGATGACGCGTTTCACCGCTTCCGGCGATTGATCGGCGACAAAGGCCTTCACCTCATCGGGCGTCGGTGGCAGTCCCGTGAGGTCAAACGCAATGCGCCGGATGAGCGTGGGCCGGTCCGCATCGCGCATGGGGTGCAGGCCATTGGCTTCGATGCCTGCCAGTACAAACTGGTCGATCTCCGTTTTCGCCCAGCCCGTCGTTTTGACCGCCGGAGGCGAACTTTTCACCGGTTTTTGAAAGGCCCAGTGCCTGCGGCCTTCATCCATGTCGATCACCCGTTTGCCACCGCTCGCATTTGCCACCTGGTTTTCACGCGGGTCCGGCGCGCCCATCTCGATCCATTTTTTGAAATTCGCGATCACATCGTCCGACAGCTTTTGCTTCGGCGGCATCTGCATGTCCTGATTTTTCCAGGTCATGGCCTCATACACGCTGCTCTGCGCGGTGCTGCCGGGAGTCACTCCCGGGTGACCTGACTCGCCGCCCAGCAGCGTCGCCTGCCTGGTATCCAGCGTGAGCCCTCCTTTGACCTTGGAAGATTCAGCGGAGTGGCATTTGTAACATGACTCGACCAGCACCGGCCGGATGTACTTCTCGAAGAACTGAAGTTGATCCGGTGCGATGCCGGCATGCGCCGTTTCGGCAGCATCAGCGGCAGGCAGCGCCAGGGGAGCGAGCAGCAGGATGGAGAAAGTCAGAATCTTCATGGGAGATTGAAGCGGTTGAATGCGTGTAACACCCTGGTCCTAAAAAGGTTTCTCCAAAGTCGCACCCCCGCAGCAATGTCTGAAACTCCCTGTCCGCAAGAGCCGTCAGCCACTTCACATTTTCCCCGCCCTCCCTCCTCATGCGCCACATCATCGCCTCCCTGCTGCTCATATCGACCATTCACGCGGCGGAACTCGTCGTTCCGGACAACGTCACCTTCACGCACGGCATTGAGTTCTCCAATCCCGACAACCAGCATCTGGAGGTGAACCTCGCCCAGCCGAAAGAAGGCAAAGGCCCCTTCCCCGCCGTGGTCTGCATTCATGGCGGCGGCTTCCGCGCTGGCAAACGCGAGGGCTATGACAAGCTGCTTCTCACTCTCGCCCAGCATGGCTACGTGGCCATCACCGTCACGTACCGGCTGGCACCGGCCTACCAGTTCCCCGCCGCCGTGCATGACTGCAAAGCCGCTGTGCGCTGGCTCCGGGCAAACGCCGCGAAGTATCAGGTGGATCCAGCACGCATCGGTGCCATGGGCGGCTCCGCAGGCGGGCATCTCGCGCAGTTCCTCGGCGTCACTGCCGGGGTTCCGCAGTTCGAGGGCGAAGGAAATCTGGACCAAAGCAGCGCCGTGAGCTGCGTGGTCAATTTTTTCGGCCCAAGCGACTTCACCAAGAGCTATGACAAGAGCGTGGATGCAAAAGACGTCCTGCCGCTCTTTTTCGGCGGCGATCTCAGCACCAAGCGCAAGGAGCACATCATCGGCAGCCCCTTGTACTGGGTCACTCCGAACGCCGCCCCCACGCTCTGCCTGCATGGCACCGCCGACGAGTACGTGGCGTATGAGCAGGCCACCTGGCTCGTGGACAAGCTCAAGGCCGCGACTGTGGAGGCCGAACTCGTCGGCTTCGAAGGCGCAGGGCATGGGCTGAAAGGGGTGCCTCCAGAAAAAACGGAACAGCTCATGCTGGCTTTTTTTGACCGGCACCTCAAATCTGCGGCGGCCCATTAACTGCTTGTTGTTTGATTTTGCAATGCTCTGGTTCCCGGCATGAACTCGTGCTTTTCTAAGCAAAAGGCCAAATTTTGATCGACCTCCTCAGGTTCATTTTTTAATTATTCCCTACCCCTTACGCAAAAGGATTGAATGAACGGCACCCATAGCTCACTCTGCATCTTAAACTGCATCACCGGAGAACGTTCCAAATTTGACGGCGGCACGTTTGTGATCGGCGCCGGACCGCATTCCGACCTGAAAGTGAACTCGCCGCAATGCCCCCAGGTGCTTTGCAAGGTGACGAAAGCCGGCGACACCATGGACTTTCAATTTAGCTGCCCCGTGTTGGTGAACGGCTCTGAGACCACCTCTTTCAGGGCCATGCCCGGCGAAGAGCACACCATGAAAGGCGCCGGGCAGTTGCTGGCCTTTAAATACAGCCCCCAGCCGGGCAACTGGATGGCCCTGGGAAATGACAACTCGTGGTTCGTTTACAACAGTGAGCAGCATGACTGGAACGGCCCCTTTGGCCCGGAATTCCTGAAGACCTGGCTGGGGCAGTTTTCCGCCAATGCACGCAAGCGGCTGGTTTTAATTCCCAACGGAATGGAACAGATGGGGTTTTATGTGCACGACTCCTCCGAGATTCTCAAGATCCCGCCCCCCATGTCGCCACCGGCCGAAAAGACCGCCTGGTATGACCGCTACAGCGCGGCCCCGGAGGAACGCACCGAAGCCGCGCCCACCTACTCCCGTTCCCCTGAGCCTGCGGTTGAGGCTGCGGAAGTGAACAGCGAATATGGCGAATTCACCTGCCCGATCTGCTGGTTCAAATTTGACCGTGGCGATGCGATGAACATCGCCGTGCACAACAGTCTGCGGGGCGACCCCATGCTGGGCGATGAAGCCATGCAGCGCTTCCACGCCACGCGGTTCAATGACCGTGGACAGGCGCTGGATGCCATGGGTCTCTCCACCTCCGACCTCGCCTGCCCTCACTGCCGCCGCAAGCTGCCCCCGGGATTTCTCGATCTGCCCCACCACATCTTTTCAATCGTCGGCGCGCCATCGTCGGGCAAATCATACTACCTGAGTGTGCTGATCAAAGTCCTGCAGAGCACCCTGTTCCAGAATTTTGGCATCACCTTCCGGGATGCCGATCCTTCGGAGAACGTCATCCTCACGCAGATGAAGACGCAGTTGTTTTCCTCCTCGTCACCGGAGGATGCCTTCCTGGCCAAAACCGACCTTGAAGGCGCGCTCTATGAGACCCTGCCACGCCAGGGGCGCAAGGTTCGCCTGCCCAAGCCCTTCATCTTCAAGCTCTCCCACCCTGCGACACCGGACAACGGCTTCTCCATGGTCTTTTACGACAATGCGGGCGAGCATTTTGAACCGACCCGCAACAGCGCGGACTCGCCGGGAGCGCAGCACATCGCGGTGGCCTCCGGCATTTTCTTTCTCTTTGACCCTCTGCACAACACCGAGTTCCGAGCGATGATGAAGGGAGTCACCGATCCGCAGATCAAGACGCACCGCATCGACCAGCAGGATGTGATCCTCGCTGAGACGGAGGTCCGCATCAAAAGCCTGCTTGGGCTGGACTCCCGCCAGCGGGTCTCCACCCCATTCGCGGTGATGGTGGGCAAATACGACACCTGGTCCTCCCTGCTGGGAGAAGAGCCTCTGCTTCCAGTCATAGAGGATGGCGTGGTCAGGCTGGACCACATCAAGGCAAACTCCTCCCGCGTGCGCAATCTCATGGTGCGCATCTGCCCGTCCATCGTGGCCAATGCGGAAGCCATCTCTTCCAATGTGTGCTACTTTGCCGTCAGTCCGCTGGGCTCATCACCGGTGGAGTTTCTCGACCGGGATGGCACGCCGCGCATCGGCCCTGATCCGAAGCAGCTCAATCCCCGGCATGTGGAGGCGCCCACACTGTGGGTGCTGTCGCAGGCGACGCCTGAAATGATCCCCTCCACCTCCGCGAACTGACCTCATGGCCTGGCAGCTCATTTACACCAGCGCCCCCCGCTTGATCGAAGCAGGCCGCACCGGATTCGGCACTGTGGCAAGGCATCGCGCCGTCAGCGGCCTCCTCGCAGCCGCCGTGGAACGCTTCAGCCAGTTTGCGCGTCTGCCGGGTCACGATCCCCGGCGCGTCGTCCATGCCCACCGCATCGTCACCGTGGGATCTGGGACCTTTCATGTTTTGAGCTGTCTGCAGGACGCCGGGTCGGACTATACCGGCCGGACCAATCACATCGCCCATCACCTCATCGCCGAGCCTCGGGAAATTCGTGCGTTGGCGGCCGCAGGCGTGACTCCTGCGGATGTGCTGCTCTCCATGGCCTGGCGCACGTCTTGGAGCGAAGGCCCGCGATACCTGGATCCTTCCGAGGAGATCAACCTTTCTTCCTTCGCCGCAACTGCCTCTCACGCCTGGGCCTCCGTCACCGGTGATCCCGCCTCTGCCGGCATTCTATGGTCCCGTGAAGCGCAGAAGGGCTGCTATCTCATCCTGCCTTCTGGTATCGGCGGCCTGGAGCTCTTCCGCGAATCATTGCTGATGGAGCCCGCCCAGGCCTGGCAGACCCGTTTCACCACCTGCCTGGAACCCAATGACGACGTGGCGGATTTCCGCTGGGTGGCGCTCCCATCGTCCTCCCCAATGCGCGCGCATGTGGAGACCTCCAACAGGCTCGTTCTCGATCTCACACGTCCCGACACGCTGCCCGAACCGCCTGCACCCGAGGTTCCGCAGCCTCGTTTTGAGGCCGCCGCCCCAGCAGCACACGAGCCAGCCGCCGCCATGGCATCACTGGCCCACCCGGCCCATGCACCCGAGCTTCCGGCTGGTGCCGCACCAGTATCCGTCAGCTCCATGGGCGGCTGGTCGCCTGAACCACGCCGCAAAGCTGCGAAATCCAACAAGAGCTTCATTGGCATTTCTCTCATCATTGCCGCCATGATGATCGTCGTCGTGGTGGGAGGGCTGTTGAGGCAGAACAACCTGAAGGTGCAGGCGCGCTCCGACTATGAACAAAAGATTTCCAAAACCTGGGAAAGACACCAACTCGTCCTCAAAGACACGCGCAAACTGCTCGAAGAACAACCAGACCTTGAGGAAGGGACCGAGTTGCTGAAGTCCCATGAAGACTTCTTCCGCAGCATGCAGCAAGTTTTGGAGCAGCCGGGCACCGCGGTGGAACTCCCCCTGCCCGCGCATTCCGAGAATGACCTCAAAGATCTCAAAAAGCTGGTGGATGAATGGAGCAGACTGCATGTGCGCCCCTGGGCAGAGCTGCAGCCAGACACGGGCTCAGTGACCGCTGCGGCAATCCTTGAGTCGTACCGCAAATGGCAGGACTCCCGCAATGCCACCTGGCAGCAGATGTCCCAATATCTGAGTCTGAAGGACATCCCGCAGTCCGGCGTGGAACTGGTGCAATCACTCAAAGACGCAGCCAAGGATGTGCTGCGCCGTTCGGAGCCTGCACGCGACAGCTATGCGACGTGGAAAGAGGTGTTTCAACTTCCCGGGGACCCGAACAACAACACGGCCGCAGAAGCTCAGCGATGGCTGCAGTTGATGACCGAGCTGAACGATGCCAGCACCAAGTCCTCCGCCAAAGCACAAGCAGCCGCGACCGACGGCTCACTGCCCGAATGGCTGCGTGCCAAAGCGGCAGCGGTGAAACAGCGGCAGAGCGAGGAAACCATCCCGAAGATGACGGTCAAGACTGAGGGCGTGCATGAAAAAACAGCGCCCAAACCGGTGGTCGTGACCGAGGCTGCGGATTCAAGCTCCGCCACAAATCCCATCTATCTATACCTGCTCCAGCCCACCGAGGATCCCACGGGCATCGTTAAAATACCGCAGGTCTCAGCCGACATGCAGTTGTTCGTCGGCAACGGCGGAGATCTGCATCCGCCTCCGGATGGAAAATCTGAACCCAAAAATGGCGAACTGAGCAAGTGGTCATCCGTCAGCCTGGAGGGCATGGAGGATCTCAAATTCGGCCCCACCTTGTTCGCCAAAGTGACCCAGATGATTGTGTTCTCCAAGGAGGGCATGCTGACAGCCATTCCTGAAGATCTCCGCAAATCACCCGAGGGTGTCAGAATCGTGGCACGCAGCAAGGAGGGAACCAAGGTTCTGTTTGATCTGAGGCTGATCCCGGTCAGCAGAGCCTCATCCGGCCCCATTTTGACCCAGGCCATTGAAACCACGGTGGTCAATGCCGCCACGGTTACGTTGAACCTGCCCGCAGGTTTTCTCAGCCGACTGCACATCGTCGGGCAGCAGGAACTGCTCTATCTCCTGAGTCATGACGGTCCAGCGAACCAGCAGAAGTTTTTCAAACTGATTCCTGCGGGTGATTCTGCCTTCCAAGTCATCCCCCCCAAAGTCCAGGGCGGCTCCGGACTCAATCGGATCGGCATCGAGAAAGAGATCAAAGAACTCGAAGCCGGAATCGCGCAAGATTTTCGCCATCTGACTGAAAATGAGAACAAGAATCTTCCAGCCCGGATCAAAGATCAAAACAGGGAGAGCTATACAAAACGCAAAGATGAGAAGGAACTCCGACTGCAGGAATTGAAGACCCAGTTGCAAAACCTCGGCGGGAAGGCTCCCCCGCCTTTTGATCTCCTGCCAGGGAATTACATCCTGCTGCTGGACCTGCCGAACCCACCCGAGCTTTGTCGGCTCAAAGTGGTTCTGCCCTCTGGTCAGACCCCATCCCAGCCTACCAATCCGTGAAACCTCTCGCTCAAGCCATCGAGGCCATCCGCGCCGCCCTCAAAGAGGAGGTGCCCCCATCCTCAGTGGAAGAGGCGGCCATCATCTACGCGCAGCTCTGTTCGGATGTGGAGCGGCGGCTCGACCTCGTCGCCGCCATGCTTCAGAAGGGCAGCGACTACCAGGCCCTCCAGGTGGCCGAGGAAGATCCGCCTCTGCTGGATCTCGCGGCATCCGTGAGCTTTGGCGAAGAGAAGAACTGGCAGATCTACTGCGACGCCCATGGGTTGAAGGTCGCACCCAGGGTGGACACCCGGGTCATCCAGGATCTCGAGACTCTCTACGGGCGGGGCATTTCCGCCAATCATCCGCTCTACAAAGACTTTCGCGCCGCAGTGCTCTCACGTGATGATGTGAAGTCGCTGCGGATCGTCAAAACCATTCTCAAGCTGAACCCGCAGGATGACAACGCCCGCAAAGAACTCCAGCGCCTGGAGAACAAGGCGCTGCAGGAAAAAATGGACCTGCTGCGTGACGCGCTGAAAACGGATGATGAGGAGCGCATCGCCACGCTCACCGAGGAGATCAAGGCCGTCGCCCCGCCTTCCAAGCTTGAACGGCAGGATGTCTTCCTGCAGGGCGAGAGCATCCGCCAGGCGCTCCGCCGCAGGCAGGCTGAGGTGCGTGTGCCGGAAATGCTCGCGAACGCGCAGAGGCTGAAGTCCGAGGGCCGATGGCGGCAGGTGGGGCAGATGCTGGATTCCCTGAACGCCTTGTTCAAGGAGCACGGCTTTTCGCCCGCCGACCCTGCCATGAAGGCTGCGGTGGAGGATCTGACGCGCTTCGTTCAGAAGGAAAAAACGGCTGATGAGAAGCAGCGCAACTTTGACCGTACGCTCAAAAGCTATCTCAGCTTTGCCGAGGAAGTGGAAACCCGCCTGCTCACAGGGGCGGGCGTCACGTATGAGGAGATTGCTGAAAAGGACGAGAGCTTCGTCAAACGCTGGAAGGAACTGGAAGGCTACCAGCTGCCGGTGGCCGCTGATTCTTTGCAGCGTCTCCGCGCAGCAGGCGTGGAACTGCGTGCCAGGCTGGAGCGGATGCAACGCGGCAGGCGACTCCGCAACATGTCGCTGGCTGCGGCGGCGCTGGTGCTGCTCTGCTGCATTTCAGCCATCGGTCTGCATGCCTGGAAGGCCTGGACACTGACGCAGGAACTCGCCTCCTATCAGACCAAGGAAAACTACAGCGCCGCCGAGGGGCTGATCAAGAAACTGCGCAGCGAGGAGGAACTGCTGCTGCGCTGGCCCTACCTGCAGGCCAGGATCGAGGAAGTCAGCGCATGGGCGGCCAAGAGCCGCGTCACCGGCAAGCAGGCAGGGGATGCGCTGCTGGCATTGGAGGACTCCTTTCAAGGGGATCAGACCAAGCTGGCCGCCACAAAGCTGGTCAGGCAGCTCGCCGATGCTGAAGCCCTGGTGAAGCAACTGGGCGGTGATGTGGCGGCGGAGCCCAGGAACCGGCTCGCCGCATTGAAGACCAAGATCGACCTTCACTTCGCGACGGTCTTGAAGGAACTCGTCGCCAGCACGTCCGCCACCTTGGGCAAGCTCGAACAGCGCGGCACCGCAGAGCTTTCCTATGAGAAACTGGCGGCCAATGTCACCCTCAGCAGCACGGCTTTGGACAAGGAGCTGCAGCCGCTGGAAGCGCTCCTCAAACCCGAGGTGCCTGCTCTCGCCCTCCCTGCGGACTTGGAGACGCGGATTCGCGCCCTGCGCCAGAAGATCAACACCTTCAAAGAAGATCTGCGCAGCTTTGCCACCATCCGCGCGGACACTGCCCGCGCCGCTTCGCTGGAAGACTACCGCAAGGCGATCACCAAATGGCAGACGGTCAAGTTTGCGGAAGCCGCGCCCTCCCTCAAAATGCTGGACACGCTGCCCACTGAAAAAGCCTTTCAAGCCGCGCTCTTCACCAGTGGAGACCAGGAGGTGCTGCAGGCCGTGATGGATGACAAAGGGGGGCGCTACATGGCTCCCGACATCCCGCTCGAAACGGAACTCAAGGTGATCCTTTCCCTCCTGCACGACGAGAATTTAAACAACGTTTTCGAAAACACGGTGGCGCATTACTCCAGCAAGAAGAGCAGCTCCAACTTGTGGTCCAAGGGCAGGCCTGAAGAAACGGTGATCGGCGGCGCCTACCGCTGGAGCGGCAAGTTCTACGAGGCTGATCCGACCCAGACGTCCGTCCTCTTCATTCAGAAAATCTTCTCCCGGGCCGGGGAGGCCGGCTACTACCAGGGAGATGCCGTGACCTCCAGCCGCCTCAGCGAGACTAGCGAGTTCATGAACTCGATCGATGTCGGCCGGATCAGCGATGAAAAAGGAGAGCGTGTCCTGAGGTCCATCCTCGAAGTCAGCGACAAGCTGGTGCAGGACACTCATGGAAGCGCCATCGCCAAAGCGTACGTCCTTCTCAAGCTCGAAGACTTGATGCGCCTGCGGCCACGCGAATGGGGCCTGCACTACTGCCTGTCCTTGCAGCAGGATTTGCGGGCTCTGCACACGACTCTGGGATCCACCTCTCTGCGCAGCGAGGACTGGCTCGTGCCGGCCATGCGAGAGAAATGGCTGGCTCCGCTCACGGCTTTTTTCAAGCCCTTGCAAGAGCGCGCCTATCTGCGGGAGGCGCTCGCCCAGCGGACCTATTTGCGTGCGGCCATCAAAGCCGGCCTGAAATTGGGGGGCTATGTGGAGACCGACCTCTCAATGATCCTGAACCCCCAGGGACGCTCAGCACGTGAGCTGTGGGTGATCGGCCGAGAGGACGGCAAGCCGCTCCTCGTGCCTAATCCCACCGCAGGCAAAGCTGCTGCAGAGTCGCCCAAGGCGGTCATCGCCACTGCCTCTGTGCCTTTGAGCCCTGTGTTTTTTGTGCCCGCAGACCGGCGTGCGCTGCTGCAGCAGTACAGGGAAGCCCTGTCCTCCAATGGCGTTGAGCTCAATCCGCTGCCTGGTGAATCCCTGTTCCTCATCCAACCCTGATATGAACGATACAACCTATTGCCTTGAGTGGCGAGGAGCCAGGAAGTCCGGGCTCTCGTATGACGACATCGAGGCCGGACTTGTCTCGGGTGAACTGCATACCTTGTATAAAATTCAGGTGAACGGCAGATGGCTTGTGCTGCGGGACTTCGTGGAACAGCAGCGCCCCCTGCTTGCACCCCCGCCTTCCGCGAGGAACATGCCTTCGCCGAATTTTGTGCATCCCTCGGCTGAACTGCCGCCCAGCGGCGGCTCGCTGCCAAGGCCGGAGTTGCAGTCAGCGCTCCCACCGCCGCCGCCCATGGGCAAGGCCGGGATATCCTCGATGCCTCCCCCAGGCTTGCCCGCAGGAGGCAGAGCGCCAAAGCCCGTCTGGTTCTGGCCGGCCGTCATCCTGTCTTCCACCGTCTTCATTCTCCTCGGCGTTGTGTTTGTTTACATGTCCGCCACCAAGTCCTCGCGTGGAGGCGCCACATCCGGAAATTCTATTCCTGATGTTTCAACGTCCACGGCCAATATCAAAGCGCCCGTCGGTTCGGAGGCATCGCTGAGTCCACCCAACAAAACATCTCACCCCCTTACCAACGAAGAGATTGCGGATCTCAAATCTCCCTATGTGGTCAAGATCTCCACGTTGTGGCTGGAGGTGGACAAGACGGGCAAAGAAGTGGTGGACGGGAGCGATGGCAGTGGCGTGCTGATCAAGCATGAAAACGGCTATGCCTATTTCGTCACCAACAAGCATGTCGTGCGATTCCCCAAAAACGTCAAAGGAGTGAAATACTCACTCAATTTCAAGGGAGCCGATCATACTTTTGAGGTGGTCAAACGTGGACGCTATGATCTCGACCTGGCGATGCTGCGGATCAAATACACAGATGCGTCAGCCCCCCCGCCGCTGAACACGGTACGGCTGGAAGATTTAAAGGCCGGCCAGGAGTGTGTCGCCATCGGCAACGCGTTGGGTGAAGGCATCAGCGTCACCACAGGAGTGATCTCCGCCTTTGATGAGTGGGGGGAAGGAAAGTACGTTCGTACGTCCGCACCGATCAGTTCCGGCAACAGCGGAGGGGGGCTGTTTCGCACCAAAGATGGGGCGTTGATTGGCATCACGACCCTGGGTTCCGGTTCAGACCCGGATATCGTCGTCCAAAACGTCAATCGCGCCATTCCCATGGATTATGTTCTCTCAGATTTGTTCTGGGAGAGTTTTTGACCCAGCCGATGACTCACCGCCCCCCCTCAAATATGGAGAACCATCCCTCATTCAAACCCACTGTGGATTCCCCCTCGGCCATGATTTCCGGCAATCCGTTCCGAGATCCGCAGAAGTCACTGGACTGGTCGCGTTCTGACATCGAGCGAAGGCTCGGTTTCCGCGGCGGTCGCTTTACCAGTCCGGGCAATATCTTGTCATTGATCATCGCCCTGCTGCTGACCGCCGGCTTTTACACCGCCATCATCCTCGTGCAGCAAAAGTGGCCTCAGACGCGGTGGTTTGCCGCCATGTTTCTCGAGCGCGGCCCCTGCCCCTACCCGACCATGCTGCTGTTTTTCTGGGCGCTGTCCATGCTGCTGGTGAAATGGCGCAAGCTGGTCTTCCAGCAGCGCGTCTTCGGCCTATCCATCATGCCGCAGGAGCCCGAATTTGTGCTCACCTCCGCCACGGCCAAGGAGGTGCGCGACCGCATGTGCATGCTGGTGGACAACCCTCATAACTTTGTCCTCTTCAACCGCATCGACCTCGCCCTGGCCAATCTCCACAACATCGGCCACACCTCGGACGTGGCCGCCATCCTGAAGGTGCAGGCGGAAAACGACGAAGCGCAGATCGCCTCCAGCTACGGGATCATCCAGGGGTTCATGTGGGGCATCCCCGTCCTCGGCTTCATCGGCACCGTTCTCGGTCTCAGCGAGGCCATCGGCGCCTTCACCGACACCCTGCAGGCGGGCGGTGACCTGGCGGCCATCCGCGCCTCTCTGAAGACCGTCACAGGCGGCCTGGCCACCGCTTTTGAAACCACCCTCGTGGCCCTGGTCTGCGCCTTCATCCTGCAGCTCATCGTCAGCTTCATGCAGTCTCTTGAGTCCCAGTTTTTGGACAACTGCAATGACGTCTGCAGCAGGCAGGTCGCTGGAAAACTTCGTTTGCAGGAAACCTGACTCGCACCTGCATGAGAAGCCGTTTCAACAAATCAGGCGGCAGCGCCGTGAGCTTCTTCGCGTTTCAAGACGTGATCACGGGCACCACGGGCTTTCTCATCATTGTCACCATTTTCCTCACGCTCAATCTCGACGAGGTCATCGGCGTCAGCAGTGATGCGGATCCCGATGCGACCCTCGCCATCACCTTGAAGGATACGCTCGCGGAAATCGTGAAGCTCAAGCAGCGGGCCACGATGGCCCTGCTGAGCCCGAACGAAACGGAAGAGACCGTCACGCGCATGATTGAAGAATTGAAGCGCTCGATTGACCGGCTCGATCCTTCCACCCACCCGGATCCTGCCAAGATGGCCGCCGGCGAATCCCCGCTGGAACGGGAGATCCGCATCGAAAAGCAGAAGCTGCTGGCCGTGATCGATGAGCTTAAAAAGCTGCTGCCAGAGACCACCAAGGAAGCAGCCTCCGCCGAGTCCAAACTGGCGGCGCTGGAAAGCGAGGTCAAAAAAATACAAAGCCAGCTCCAGCAGAGCTATGACCAGCAGAACGTCCTGCGCCTGATCCCGGAAAAGAGCACCACCAACAAAGATCCCGTGCTCGTGGTGGTCGACAAGGACGGCTTTCGCATCCAGCTTTTTGACGGCTCGAAAGCAAAGACTGCCGCCTCCATGAAGGAACTGCTGCAGACCCTGACCGCCTTTCCCTCCGCGCAGCATTACATCGTGCTTTATTTCAAACCCTCGGGTGCGCTGCACTTTGACGACATCACCCGCAGGACGCGGGAGGCGGGTTATGAAATTGGTTACGATCTCATCCCGGAACACATCCACCTGGAGGCTGTGGGCCCCACCCAGTAACAGGCCATGAGAAAACTGCGCCCCAACTCGGACCAAAGTCTCGACCTGCTGCTGGACACCCTGTGCAACATGTTTGGGGGCATCATCCTCATCTCCTGCCTTCTCGCGCTCCTGACCAATCAGAAATCCGCCGCCCCTGGCGATTCGACCGAAAAATCCGGAACGCAGGGCCGGCTGCTTGCGGAGCGAATCGAAGCCGCCAAAAGCGAACTAGCGGGACTGCAAAAGCTCAGCGAGAAAATGAAGGACACCGGAAAGGACAAGCTTCAGGCTCTCATCAAGGAGCGCAACGAACTCCAGGCCGCCCTGGACAAACTGCGCCAGCAGAACTCCGCGCAGATGAATGCTGATGCAGGCACCGCAAAGGATTCGACAGGCGACCTCGCCAAGCTCCGCTCCGAGGTCAGGGCTCTCGACCAGCGCATCGCTGACGCCAAGGCCCGAAAAGATGCGGCGGACAAAAAGGCGCGCGACCTCGCGGGCCAGATCCAAAGCCTTCGCAGCAAGATCACCACTGAGGATGAAAAGCGCACCGAACATGTGCGCTTTCCCAAGGAACGGGAAATCACCAAATCACCACAGAACCTCCTGCTCAAATACGGCGCCATCTATCCCCTGCAGGATGCGTCTGGCGATCCATTTCCCGGAGTGACGCGCGTCATGAAGGGAGGGGAGGACTTTGACGCCATCCCCCAAAAATCCCGGGGCATCCCCATCACCGACACGGCTGCCTTGCGCCGCCTCCTGGCCAGCTACAAGCGCTGGGGCAGCTATGTCAGCCTGAATGTTTATCCTGATTCATTTGAGGCCTTCCGCGCCATCAAGATGCTGATTCTGGAAGCCGGGCTCGACTATGGCTTTGATGTGTACCCTGAGCACTTCATCATCACCTTCAGTCCCAAGGGTGCATCCCCCGCCCCTCTGTGATCGAGGCTGAAATGACACTGCGTCACTTCACACGATCCCCTCATTTCACGGGGCGCAGATCAAAGCACACCAGCTTGTCCTTCTGCCTCACGATCAGCCGGCCATTGGCGATGGCGGGTGAGGAGCAGCCCATGGCATCGGTTTTGGCACGGCCCAGTTGTTCGTAAGCGGCATTGGTGGCCTTCACCATGCGCACGTGGGTGCCGTTGTTTTCATAAACGAGCAGCTTGCCATCCGCGAGCAGCGGGGAGGTGATGGTGCTGTTCACCTCGTTCACCACCCACTTCACCGCACCCGTTTCAAGGTCGATGCACTGGTGCTTCTCTCCGCAGCAGTGATACACGCTGCCTTCGTAAATGATCGGGCTGCCCGTGTAGCGGCGCGTCACCCAGAAATGTGACCACACCGTTTTCGGCGTGCCCTCGGGCTGCATTTTGTAGGCACGCAGGCCCACGCCTTCGGTGCCGCTGTAAAGCACCAGCCAGTCACCGCTGGTCACCGGCGTGCTCTGGCTGCCGCCTTCAGCCTTCCATCTCACGCCGCCTGTTTCAGGATCGAGGCCGTAAAGCGCGTTGTTGCCGTTGATCACCAGGACAGGCTTGCCGCTGCCCGGCGCCCACCAGGTGGGGCTGGCGATCACCCCTTTGGCTTCCTTCTGCTCCCACAGCAGTTTCCCATCCGCCCTGGCAAAGGCGCAGGCCACGCCTGCGGCCATGTACACGCGATCCCCCACGATGAGCGGAGACGCGGCAGGCCCCTTGGCCGAAAGCGGCGCTGACCACACAAGCTTGCCATCGGCTTCGTTCACACAGAGGAGTTCGGAACTGCAAGCGGCATACACTTTGCCATCCACCACCGCACAAGTGCTGGACGACTGCCGGCCGCTGGGCTTGCCCGGCTGCGCGTATTTCCAGACCTGCTTCCCGGTGGCGAGGTCCAGGCAGAGGATCACATCCTGCGCCGCCTTCACTGTGTTCGGCACCAGGGCGATCATCTTCTCCTTCACATCCGGAGGGAAGCCTTCGTCATCCAGCCACTTGCTGAACGCCGCCGCGCTGGCAAACGGCTTGCCCTGTTTGCTGTTCATCTTGTCGAGCCACACCAGATCGATGGCATTTTTGCCCGCCTTAAAACGGCTGGCCACCCATGAGCCGATGTTGATCTCCTCCTTTTCGTTCAGATTGTCCTTGCGCCACTGGGTGACCCATTCTTCAAACTTCTCGCCCCGCAGCTTGGGCAGGTTGAGGCGGGTTTCCTCCAGCTTCTTCGCGAGCTCCGGCGTGGTGCCGCGATAATTCAGCGACTGCATCACCTCCGTGTCGATCTCGCGTGTTTCCGAAGGCACACGCTCATGCCACACCACACTGATGAACACTTTTTCCCCGCTCACCACCGGACTGCCGTGACCACCATACTCATTGCTCGGGATGAACTCGCTCTCCCAGACTTTCTTCAGGCCCTCAGTGGGAAAAACATCCGCAATGGGACTCGTATCCTGAGAGACACCGTTGCGGTCAGGGCCACGCCATTGATTCCAGTCACCCGCCCAGACGGTGGAGGCAAACAACAAGACGTGCGCGGCTGCAAGGGTGCTTTTCATGAGCAGCGGTTAACGGCCTCACCCTTCCCGAAGTTTCACTTGGTGTGGCCTGTTCGCCTCATCGGAGTGAAATGGTACGCAGGGAGGGGATCGAACCCTCGACCAATTGGTTAAAAGCCAACTGCTCTACCGCTGAGCTACCTGCGCATTTCCCGAAGGGGGGCGGGTATGTATTCACAAGAACGTTCAGTGCAAGCCGGAATATGCTCCGGAGCGGACTTTCTGCACTAAAACTTCGAGGCCGTTTTCAGGCCGAACCACATGAAAGGCGTGGATTCCGCAGCTTTGCGCCCCGTGGAGATCACATTTCAAGTCGTCGCCAATGTGCAGCGCCTCCTGCGGCGGGCAGTCACCGGCAACCAGCGCAGCCTCAAACATGCGTGGGTGGGGCTTGGCCGCGCCGACTTCGCTGGAGATGATGATCTGCCCAAAGAATCGCAGCAGATCGTGCCCCGCCAGGATGCTGCGCAGCCGACGGTCGAAATTAGACACCACCAGCAGCCGGTGATCACGCGCCAATTCCTCCAGCGCGGGCACCACGTCGTCAAAAACGCTCCAGGCCTGCGGCTGCGCGTAGTGCAGATAGAGCCCGCTGAACAGCGACTCCAGCGTAGCCTCCGCCAGCGGAGTTCCCAGCACCCGGCCAAATACGTCCCCCACCAGAGCCAGCCACCAGCCACGATCATCATCCGCGGAAGCTTGCCCTTCTGGATGCAACGGCGGCGGCGTTTCCTTCCATGCCATGCGGAAAGCCTGCATGATGGCCTCCGGCTCCGCCACGATCCCCCGCTGCAGGGCATGCAACGCATACGTCTTCCCAACGGGCTCTGCCGGGCGGATCAGAGTGCCGGCCGCATCAAAAAACAGGGCTTGCAGGGACATGAGCTCTTAAAACAAAAACGGGAGCGACTTTGCAGTCGCTCCCGTGGGAAAAGATCAAACCTGATTACTTGGAGGCAGTCACCGGATTCTTGCCGGAGGTCACTTCCTGCTCAGGCTCGACAGGGAGCTGGGGCAGGCGGCAATGCCAGCTGGAGCCCGGGAGGAGGTAGCCACCGTTGAGATCGTTCAGGCTGCCCACCATGTAAGGCTTGGGCTCAGGAGGAGTGATGATGTCCACAGCACCAAAGAGGCCGCGGCTGACGGTTTCGCCATAGGTGTAAAGGGCGCTCTGATAAACCCGCTTCGTCGCCACCATGCCACGCTGCATGACGCCCGTGGCCACTCCGGGCCAGCGACGGATCACGCGAACGCCGAATCCGGCGGTGTCATCCACCGTGTCCATGGCGTAGTCGGCGTAGCGGTTGGTCTCACGGAAAGCGATGTCGTCGGTGCGATACACGGCATCCATGCCAATGTTGGTGTAATCGCGGGCCTGGCGATCAACCACCTTGCCGCTGGCATTGGTGCCGTCATCGACGATGTCCAGCACGCTGGTTTCTGCCTGGCCGACGCCCTGGCTGACGTAGCCGAGCCCTTTATTCACATACCCGGCATCACGGCAAGGCAGAACCGAAGAAGGACGTGGGTTGTTCACCAGGTTCCGAGTGCTAGTGCAGGAGGCGAGAGTGGAGAGCAGAACTAGGGGCAGGAGCAATTTCATAGAATATCTGATTCTGTCGGAAAGGAGCATGAATTGTCAAAGCTAAAATCCGTCAATCTCCGCTAAATGCGCGTCAGAATGATATAGAAACTGAAAGACCCCTGCCGGCAGGTCGTTATCGCGCCATCCCCCACTGTCTATTCCCATGAAGCTGAATCCTCTCTGCGCCGTTATTGCCTCGCTCGCCTCTTCGGCCCTGCTGGCCCACGCCGCCCCCGATCTCAAGGCCACGGCCGCCAAGATTGACGAACTCGTCAATGCCAAGCTCGCCAAGGAGAAAATCCAGCCCAACAAACCCGCGAGCGACGAAGTCTTCGTCCGCCGTGTGTTCCTCGACATCGCCGGCCGCATCCCCACCCTGCAGGAAACCACCGAGTTCCTCAAGAGCAGCGACGCCGACAAGCGCGAAAAATTGATCGACAAGCTCCTCGCCAGCGACGGCTATGTGCAGAACTTCTACAATTACTGGGCCGATATCCTGCGCATGAAGAGCCAGATGGTCGGCGGCGGCCAGAGCCTGCCCGCCTTCTACGGCTACTCCAAATGGCTCAAGGACAGCCTGCGCGACAACAAGCCCTATGATCAGATGGTCCGTGAAGTCGTCACCGCCGACGGCAAAACCTATGAAAACGGCGCCGTCGGCTTCTATATCCGCGACTACAACATGCCGCTCGACAACATGGCGGTCACCACCCAGATCTTTCTGGGCACCAGCATGGTCTGCGCCCAGTGCCACAACCATCCGTTCGATAAATGGACGCAGATGGACTACTACCAGATGGCCTCACACACTTACGGGATGACCGGCACCAACGGCATCACCAACCCGCTCCTCGCCCAGGCCATCTACGGCGGCGGCGCCCCCAAAAACAAGGCCAACCGCTACGGCGGCGCCGTCTCCAAGTTCCCCCTGCCGGAAGGCATCGAGCGCAAGGATGTGGGCCGCGCCATGACCGAGATCCTCCGCCCGCTGCGCTACAACACCGTGCTGGATCAGTCGGACAAGAAAGCGCTGCGCCTGCCGCACGACTATCAGTACAGCGACGCCAAGCCCAAGCAGGTGATTGAACCCCTCATTCCCGCCTCCTTCAGCAAGGACGGCAAGATTGTGAAGGAAGGTGCGAAGCCCGTGGACTCCTACGCCGCCTGGATGACCAGCAAGGACAACCCGCGCTTCACCACCGTCATCGCCAACCGCCTGTGGAAGAAGCTCATGGGCCAGGGAATCATCGAACCCGTCGATGAGATCACCGACAGCACCGTGCCGAGCAATCCCCAGCTCATGGCCTTCCTCGAAGAAACCATGAAAGCCTCCAATTACGACATGAAGGCCGTACTCCGGGCCATCCTGAACTCCCAGGCCTACCAGCGCGAAGCGTACACCAAGGATGTGGAACTCGGAGAAATCTACAACTTCCCCGGCCCCCTCCTCCGCCGCATGAGCGCCGAGCAGATCTGGGACAGCATGGTCGCCCTCTACAAGCCCGGTGCCGACAATCCCAGCATCGCCACCAAGGTCGATGCCGAGATCGCCCTGCGTCGCATCGAGTGGCTGGACCGTGCGCTCAACAGCCTCTCCCCCCAGCAGCTCCAGGCCTGCACCATCCAAGTGGCGCAGAAGCAGAAGGAGCTGGCCGCCGAAGTCCGCACCGCCCAGGAAACGATGGACGCCGCCTCCAAGGCCAAAGACGAAGCCGCCATCCGCGCCGCCCGCAAGGCCATCCAGAGCCAGCGCAAGCGCATCGACGAAGCCGTGGATGCCGTGGTCTATGACGCCGGCTTCAAGCGTTTCGCCGAACTGGCCCGGGAAGGCAAGCTGGGAGACTTCTATCGGGACGCCGACTTTGCCCGCGAAGTGAACGCCGTCCTCAAACTCAAAAAAGACGGCGAAGACCTGAGCATGGACGAGGCGCTGGCCATTCTGGCCAAGCAACGGCGGGCCAAGCTCAATGAACAGGCCAAAGCCCGCTTTGCCGCCGATGCCGGCCGCTTTGAGGTGGATGACAAGGGTGAAAAAGCCTCCCTCACCGCCTGGGAAAACTTCCGCGACACCTACATGCTCCGCGCCGCTGATCTGCGCAGCCCGGCCCCCAACGGCCACTTCCTGCGCGAGTTCGGCCAGAGCGACCGCGAGCTCGTCCAAAATTCCAACAATGAGGCCAGCGTGAGCCAGGCGCTGACCCTGCTCAATGGCAAGGTCTTCAACAATCTAATGAACCGCTACACCGTCATCGCCCGGGCGATGGACCGGGCCAAAAAGGACGGCCCGGACGCGGTCATCGACACCGTCTATCTCAGCCTGCTTAGCCGCAAGGCCACCCCTGAGGAAAAAGCCCTGCTCCAGCCCATCGCGGACAATGCGGATGGCACCGACCGTGGCGACGTCCTGTGGACCGTGCTGAACACGCGCCAGTTCTTCTTCATTCAGTAAAGGACCGCACGCGTCCCGCGTGCAGTATCCGGCGTCCCGCCGGATACTGACTCCACGTGAACGCTGGGTGCTACGTTCTCATGCACCTTTAAACGCGCCAAGGCTCTTGCTCACCCAGCAGGAGTCGCACGCCCAAAACGGTCTTCAGCGGGACGCAGGCGCGATTCCTACGCCAGCACGCCCTTCACCACTTCCCCCGCAATATCTGTGAGCCGGAAATCGCGTCCCGCGTAACGGTAGGTCAGTTTTAAATGATCCAGCCCCAGCAGGTGCAGTATGGTGGCATGCAGGTCGTGGATGTGGACTTTATCCACCGCCGCGTAGTAGCCGTAGTCATCCGTTGCGCCATAGGCCGTGCCGGGTTTGCTGCCGCCACCGGCCAGCCACATGGTGAAGCCGTGCGGATTGTGGTCGCGCCCGTCACTGCCCTGCGCCACTGGCGTACGGCCAAATTCGCCGCCCCAGACCACCAGCGTGTCTTCCAAAAGCCCGCGTGATTTGAGATCCGCCAGCAGACCGGCGATGGGCTTGTCTACTTCCGCCGCGTTTTTCGTGTGGCCTTTGAGCAGATCGCTGTGCTGGTCCCACTGCACGAAGCTGTCGCTGTGCGTAACCTGCACGAACCGCACGCCGCTTTCCGCAAAACGCCGCGCCATGAGGCACTGGCGGCCGAAATTCGCCGTCACCGGATCATCGAGGCCGTACATCTTGCGTGTGGCCTCCGTCTCACCGGAGATGTCCTGCAGCTCCGGCAGCGTCGATTGCATGCGGTAGGCCAGCTCAAAGGAATTGATGCGTGCCTCCAGGGCCGCATTCGCGCCGGCCACCTCCAGATAGGAGTGATTCATCTGCGACACCAGATCCAGCTGCGCACGCTGCTGCTCCGGTGTGAGCATCTTGTTGTGGATGTGCTTCACCACTGCCTGCTCCGCAGGCACGCTGGCATTGCCCAGCGGCGTGCCCTGGCAGTAAGCCGGCAGGAAGGCGGAGCTCCAGTTGCTCACGCCACCATGCGCCAGAGTCGGGCAGATGGTGACAAAGGCCGGCAGGTCCGAATTCTCCGTGCCCAGCCCGTAGCTGACCCATGAGCCGAGACTCGGCCGCACAAAGGTGTCGCTGCCCGTGTGCAGCTTGAGCAAGGCGCCGCCATGTGCGGGATTCGTGCCGTGCATGGAGCGGATCACGCACAGGTCATCCACATGCTTCGCCACATGCGGAAAGAGATCGCTCACCGGCAGGCCGCTCTGGCCGTACTGGCGGAATTTCCATGGCGACTTCAGCAGATTGCCCGTCTCCGCAAATTTCACCCGTGGCAGCGCAAACGGCGGCGGCTTGCCGTGGTCACGCTCCAGCATCGGCTTCGGGTCAAACGTGTCCACCTGCGAAGGCCCGCCCTTCATCAGCAGGAAAATCACCCGCTTCGCCTTCGCCGGAAAGTGCGGCTGCTTTGGCGCCAGCGGATCAATCACCGCCGCCCTGGCGGACTCCAGCCCCAGCACACCCTGCAAAGCCAGATACCCAAATCCTGCGCAGGAGCTGCGCAGCATCTCACGGCGGCTGAATGGCGGCATGGAAGGCATGTTTCTCACACAGCAACATACGGACCGGAAACGCAGGCTCTTGCTCTTTGTCTTGCAGGGCCGTTTTGGACCGGATCCTGAGGTGCAATCCTTCCCCCCCGGTCTAACGACTGGCGGTGAGACGGGGAAGAGCCACCTTGAACGTGGTCCCCTTTCCTGCTTCGGATTCAAAGGTGATTTCCCCACCTAAAAGATGGGTCAGGTACCGTGAGGCCAGAAGCCCCAGCTTTAGGCCTGAGGAATGAGAACCCGAGACATGGTGCATCACGCGGAAGATTTGTCGTGCTTCAACGAGGCTGATTCCATCTCCGTTGTCCGTGACCGTCAGCAGAATCCGCTCCGGCCCGTCTTCGGACACCTCGACCTGGACGAGCCCTCTTTTGGCGGAGCGAATCGCGTTGCTGACGAGATTGTCGGCAATGAGGTTGAGGGTGCCTGGATCGGTGATGATGACCGCCGGCCCGTGGGTTTGTTTGCACGCCAGCTGGGTGCGCGCCGCCCCCGCCAGGACGCGATGTCTCAGCGCAAGTTCATTGAGAAATGTGGCCACGTCCACGGGCTCGAGCCAGGGACGCCATTCGCCCGCAAGAAACGGAGAATACTGCCGGATGCGGTCCAGAAGCTTTTGCAGGAGCATGCCGCTCAACCCGAGCCTTTCCACGACCTCCGCCGCCCCCTGATCTCTGGGGCTTTCGATCAGAGATGTCGCATAAAGAAGGACAGACTGCAGGGAATTGCGCAGTTCATGAGTCACCCCCTGCATCAGGTGCAGCCTTGAGTGAGCAGCCGGCATGGAGAGTTCAGAGGCCCTCATCAGCCCCTCTTTCGCCTCCCCGAGCTGGCGGGTGCGCAGGGTGATCTCCCCTTCCTGCGCTTTCACAAATTGCAGGCAGTAGTTCGCGGCCTTCAAGTCAAAAAAGAGCCGGGCCTCACGACATGCCTCGTTTAGAAACCCGACATCCACACATCCCTTCAATCGCAAAAATTCCAGCACAACGACCTCGCTGATGCCGCTCAGGGCTTTGATGACCGCATCAAGCCGGTGCCCTGCCTGGCACTCAATCCCTCCCGCCGGCATGGATGGCACTTCCGCCCCGGCTGCCATGACCTGAGGAAGAACCGAACTCAATTCATCCAGCAACCGTGGGAGATTCGTTTGAACTGCTTCCAGGATGGCTTGGTTCGCACTGTCTCTGCTTGCGCTAACAAACGCCGCAGCGCATTCGGAAAGGATTCGGACCTTGTTGTCCTGCAGACATTGCCCGAGCAGCCCGACACCTGAAGGTTCGCGTGGTTGGGGCACGGTCATTTGGCAGCACCCTTCGTTTCTGTTGGCAGCATCTGAAGGGTCAAATGACAGCCCCGAGGCGCATGAGCCTCCACGATTGCTCCTAAGCAGGTCCTGGCTTGGCGGAAAAAGGTTCTCATGAACTAGGGTCGTATGATCAAATTCTACGTTTCAGGATCCACACGAGCGCGTCAGTTTTTCCCTTCGAAATATGCACGCAAATCCGCAGGTGCACGCGATTTCAAAGCGAATCCATTTAAAGCCATGCCACCCCTCATAACCGTCGAACGCGTTGAGACAAAACAAACCCTCATCGAAGTTGCCGCCAAAAGTCCGGAAGAGGCGTTCTCCGAAGTCAAAGCCGGCCAGGGCCACGAATTGGGAACGGTCAAAAACTCTGAGCTTTTGATCCGTGACTCTGGCAAGCCCAAGAAGTCCCATCATTGAATTGAAGGGACGCACCGACAGAAGGTGCTCTCTGCGTTGCATCAGGAAGCGCCCTGATTGGACCATCAGGCAAGCGCGATGGACGGCATGGCTCTTCTTCGACACACAGCGCCCAGCCAAAACATGGCTGCTGGAGAACGCCCCCCGAAAGATGCCCCGGAAACGAATGGGTGAGGGTTTTGACCAGCCCTCTGAATCCATTGCTCCTCAGGCCCGCCCGGTCGCAGGTGTGCGGCGCTGGTCGTCATGGAAGAACTTCTCCATGCGCTCGCGCAGGTCGGCGTAGAAATTGCGGGACATCTCCTCGATCGCGTCAGCCGTGTGGCTGACACCGCTCTTGGCGGCCAGCTCCCGCGCAATGCGGCTCCGCTCTTCAAAGTCGCGCTCTAGGTCCATGAGGTACACCAGGAACTCCTTGGCCGAACGCGCACCATCCACGCTGGTGATCAAGGAACGCTCCATGGTCTTGTTCCTTGTCAGGTTCAGCATCTTGCTTCCGGCCAGCTCCTTCATCTGCAGACTGAAGCCTTCCATGAAGGCTTTGCGCTCGCCTTCAAAACCCATTTCCTCGCGGTCCAGCAGCGTGTCATACGGGCCGGGCTTGGAGAAAAATTTCATGATGAGCGGGATTGTGTCCACCAGCATGAAGAGGAGCGTCAGCACCAGGTAGGCGACCAGTGCAAACGTCCCGCCCTGCGCCCCCTGCTCAAACAGCTCATGCAGCGCCAGCGTCTGCTTCAGGATGTCCCGGCGCGGCTCATCGCGGATTTTGGCGATCCTCAGCTCCTCGTCCACGCCGAGCCGGGCGATCTCCTCGTTCATGTTTTTCTGCTGCAGCAGCAGCGCGTCGATCTGCGTTTTGAGCGTCTCACGGATCGCGTTCTGCTGCCCCACAAACTGTTCCGCCTGCTCTGTCTGCACCTTCTGCTTCAGCGCGGCGATGCGGTCCCGCTCCGCCTTGTTCAGCGCCGCTTCTTCAGCAGCCTTGGCATCCAGCGCGGCGTTCACGCCATCTTCGGCGGCTTTGATTTCAGCCACCAGCGCCACGCGGTTCTTCGTCATCGTGTCCAGCACGCCGCTGAGGCGGGCGCTCTCCGCACGCCGCCAGGTGAGCTGGTCCTCCTGAATGCTCTTGGCACGCGGCCCCAGGCCGATGATGCCGCTGCGCTGGCCGTTCACCTCGCGCTCAAATTCCGTCTGCCAGTGGTTCAGCTCCTCGGCGATTTTCTGGTAGTCCTTGCTCAGCGTGGCCATCTCCGTGTCCAGCTTTGTCAGTCGCTCTTTGCCCGGAGCAACCGCCTCGGCGATCTTTGCCTCGCGCTCGGCCTTCGCCGCCTTTTCGTCCTCCGTCAGCGGCTTCTCAATGGGCTTGCCCTGATCATCGAGGAACTTCGCCTGGAAGGTCGCGTTCCAATTTTCGCGCTGCTTGGCGATCTCCTCCTCCAGCGGCACCAGCCGCGCCTCCACCGCCACCTTCTCCTTCTTTGAAACCTCTCTCGCGGCTTCAATTTCATCCTGGCGGTGCTTTTCAATCACCGAGGAAATCGTGTCCTTGAACAGCAGCAGCGTCAGCGGATGTGAAATCGTGATGCCCATCAGCGCCGCCACCACCAAGCGCAACGAAAACTGCGAGACCTTGCGGAAAAAGGACTGGTAGGCCCGATACGTCGCCAGCAGCGCACGGTCCACCGTCAGGATGATGAATGACCACACCAGCGACACCGGCGCGATGATGTACCAGTTGTCCGTCAGCGTGCTCAGCGCATACGCGCAGGCGATGATGGCAAAGGTGGAGGGCACCAGCACCGTCGCGCCAAAGGCCACGTATTTGCGCCGCTCCCACGCGGGGCAGGCATCGAGGTTGTCGGAGGAGGCTGCGGAGAGCCAGAAAAAGACGCGTTCGATGCGTTGCAGGAGGTTCATGGGCGTGTGGGGCTGCCGAATTCGAAGTGTGCGGGCGGGCGCAGGATTGTCAATCTGCGCGAATGGATTATTGAGACCTCCTATGACGCCAGTCCTCGACAATGCATTCATTTGCGATTCCGTGCCTGCGGAAGTCATGGATCAGGCCTGGGCCGCAGGCTGGCGACATTTTGGCAGTTATTTCTTTCGGTACAGCACCCAGCAGGGCCCGGACGGCAGCCTCCAAACCATCACGCCCCTGCGCATCGACCTCACCGCCTGCACCTTCACCAAAAGCCAGCGCCGCGTGCTCAACAAAAACGCCGGCCTGCGCACCGAGATCGCCCCCGCCGCCATCGATTCAGAGCTTCGCGCCCTCTTTCAGCGCCACAAGCAGCGCTTCACCCACAACATCCCGGACACCCTGGAGACCTTTCTCGGCCCCGACCCTGCCAGCGGTCCCTGCGACTGCCGCATGTTCCGCGTGTTTGACGGCCCCAGTCTCATCGCGGCCAGCTTCTTCGATGTCGGTCAACAATCCGCCTCAAGTGTTTACGGCATTTTTGAGCCAGACCACTCCAAGCGCAGCCTCGGCACCTTCACCCTGCTTCAGGAGATTGAATTCTGCCGCGCCTCCGGCCTGCGCTGGCTCTACACGGGCTACGCCACCCGCGAGCCCAGCGTGTATGATTACAAAAAGCAGTTTCGCGGCACCGAGTATCTCGACTGGAGCGCGGGGAAGTGGCTGCCGCTTTCCGCAATCCCGCAGACTCACTGCCGCCCCACAAACGGCCAGATCAGCGGGATCAAATAAACGGACGCGGCCCAAAAAATAAGATTCAAAGGCACCCCGACACGAAGGAAGTCGCCGAATCGATACCCCCCGGCATTGTACACCATCGTATTCGTCTGGTAGCCCACCGGGGTGGCAAAGCTGGTGGAGGCCGCGAAGGTCACGGCCACGAGAAAGGGCTTGGGATCCAGCCCGATGCTCTGCGCGGTTGCGATGGCGATAGGGGCGATGAGCACCGCCGCGCCGTTGTTGCTCATGCACTCGGTGAGGATGGCGGTGACGAGATAGATCGCGGCGAGCAGCGCGGTGGGATTCTCCTTTCCGGCAAAATGGAGCACCACGTCCGTGATGGCCTGCGCAGCACCCGTCTTCTGCATGGCGATGCCCAGCGGCAGGATGCCCGCCAGCATGATGAGCACGCGCCAGTCCACCGCGTCGTAGGCCTGCTCCGGGCGCAGGCAGCGCAGGACGATGAGCACCAGCACCCCTGCGAGGGCTCCCACCAGAATGGGCAAAATTCCCAGCGCCGCGAGCAGAACGACGACGGCGAACACCCCCAGCGCCAGAAAGGCCCTGCCTCGCTGACGCACGGGCGCCTCCAGCTCGTTGAGAACCAGCAGCCCGTCGTCCGCACGCACCCGATCGATGTCCGCCTGCTCCCCCAGCAGCAGCAGGGCATCTCCGATGCGGAGCCGGACGGTGGAAAGTTTTTCACGCAGCACATGGCCGGTGCGCTGCAAAGCGAGGGCGATGACGCCGGTCTTCTGGCCAAAGCGAAGTTCGACAAGCGTGCGCCCGATGAAGGGCGACCCGGGCGGGACAATCGTCTCGCACAGCTTCACATCGCTGGAGCGGATCGTTTCGTCTCTCAGCTTGAACTCGGGCTCGATCTCCAGATTCAGCTCCTTGGTCACGGCGAGAAGTTTGTCCGGCCTCGCGCGAACGAGCAGGAGATCCTCGGCATGGATGCTCTCGCCCGCGGCGGCCAGCAGGGCGCGGGTGCCGCGGCGAATCTCGATCACCGTGACGTCATGATCCCGCGACAGCGAAGTCCGGCCGATGCGCTGGCCGATGAGCGGAGAGCCCTCCATGACACGCAGCTCGGTGACGTATTGGTCCAGTTGGTAAACGTCCGTCAACTGCTCGGCGCGGCGGTGCGGCAGCAGCCATCCGCCCAAAAACACCAGATACGCGCCCCCGATGAGCGTCAGCAAAAGCCCCAGCGGAGCAAATTCAAACAGGCTGAATCCCCCCAGCCCCGACTTCTCATAGATCGAGTTGACCAGCAGATTCGTGGAGGTGCCGATGAGCGTGCAGACTCCGCCAAACTGGGAGGCAAAGCTCAGCGGGATGAGCACGCGTGAGGCCGGCACCTTTTTCGCCGCTGCAGCAGCGATGACCAGCGGCAGGAAGACGGCGACGGCGGCCGTGTTGTTCACGAAGGCGGACACCAGCGCCACACAGAGCATGACCAGCAGGCAGAACACGCGCGGGCTGCGGCCGCCGCTTTTGGACAGCAGCCTGCCCAGGGCGTCCAGCGCGCCCGTCCTCTGCAGCGTGGAGCTGAGCACAAACATGCAGCCCACGGTGATGACGGCGGGATTGGAAAAGCCAGCGATGCCCTCCTCCGTCGTGACCACGCCCGTGATGAGAAGCACCGCAGCGGCCAGCAGCGCGACGATGTCCACCGGCAGCTTTTCCGTGGCAAAGAGGATCACGGCCCCGAGAAGCGTGATGAGGGTCACCCAGAGATCAAAGTTCATGCATTCATAAAATCGCGACAAAGGAGTCCTGCGCTGCCGGACCAGGGGATAGGGTGAAAGCTGATCATGGCTGAGGTGGGCGGGATCAGGCCTCAAGCCGCACGTCACCTCATGGCTACGCCGGCTCTCCCTGATGCAGCGTGAGCTGGTTGAACGGAATGTTCCAGCCGTTCTCGTTGCACGCGTCCACGCACAGCCGCTGGATCACGCGCGCGATGTAGGCGTACCGCTGCGCCACATCTCCGGCGAAATCCGCCAGCACGGTGTAGTTCAGTGCGGAGCTGCCCGCCTCGGACAGCTCCACAGCCACGTTTTTGAGATGTTCCGTGCCGATCAGCGCTCGCAGCTCGCGCTCGATGTGCACCTTGAGCTTTTGCGGCACCTCCGTGGTGCAGATGCTCTGGTGACGGTAGTCGATGCCAAACACACTCCGCACACGGAAGCTCTTCGCCAGATTTTCCGGGCACAGCTGCAGAAACATCTGCGTCGGGTAGGTGCGGCGGCTTCCCCCCAGCAGCACCAGATGCACCCAGTCCGGCGTCTGTGTCACCACCTTGCCATGCGTGCCGTCGCTCAGGCGCACCCATTCATCCGCCGCGCAGGGGAACCACATCTCCCCCTCGTCCGGCCGGGACACCAGCGTCGTCAGCTCCCGCAGCGGCAGACGGATGTGTCCGCCGTCCAGCGCCGGATTGCGCAGGTCTGAAAAGACGCCCACGCTCCGCACCTCCCACGGCAGCCCGTGGTAAATCACCCGCTCCCCCTCGCGCACCGAGCCCAGGTTCAGCAGCAGCTTCACCTGCTCATACACCGCCGGCAGCGTCTGCTTGCCCGTCCACGCAAGGCCGATGAGAAACAGCACCGCCAGCCCCATCAGCACCCAGTCGCCCGCCAGATAAAACACCAGCAGGACCGAAAACACCGACAGCAGCAGGCTCAGCCCGTGATAGCCCACCACCGCGATGCGCACGCCAAACGAGCGGTTCTTGCGCTTCAGCGCGGGCAGCTGGCTCAGCCGCTGCCATAGCAGCCTCATGCCCCCGAAAATCATCAGGCTGATCACAAACGCCAGCAGCAGATTCCGCCCGCGCTGCCGGAAGAATCCCGCCGCCACTCCCCTCAGCGCGCTCAGCACGCCGCCTCGCCGCTCCTCCAGCTCTCCCAGCTTGTACTCGGCCACGGCCAGCTCCGTGTCCGCGTCGCTCTGCCGTTTCTTCCACTGGTTCAGCAGCTCTTCCAGCAGCGGCTTGAGCGTGGCGTTATTCGTCACTTTGATCTGCGTCTCCAGTTTTTGCAGGGATGACGCTGCCAGCAGATGCCGGTGCCGCAGGTCCGCCAGCTGCCGGCGCAGTCCCTCCGCCTCCCGTGGCGAAGCCGTGAGCTGCTTCAGCTCCTGGATGATGGGCAGCAGCAGCTCACGCGTTTCCTGCTGCAGGTTCAGCTCCTGCCCTGCGGGTTCGTTGAAGCTCTGCGGGTCCACCCCCGTGACCACCATTTCCAGGTCCTTCATCAAAGTCTCCCGCTTTGCCGTGAGAAACTGCACGCTCTCGTCCGTCCGGCTCTTTTCATCCGCGGACAGCGGCGTCTTCAGCTTCTCGTGCGCCGCCTTCAGCTCCTCATCCACCTGCCTGAAGGACTCCGCCAGCGCGCTCAGCGCCGCCTCGGAGCGGCCAATGGCCGCGACCGGCACAGTCTCCGGCTGCGCTGCGGCCAGCAACGGAGCCAGGCATGCCAGGCACAGAAACGCAGCCATCCACCGGCCCGGCGCTGTTTTTCGAATGATCATCCCCACCATTGCAGGCCAGCTTATCTGGAACAGCCTCCAATCACAAATCATAAACCTTGCGGCCAGGATCAAGGTTCATACGGCCTTTTCATGCCGCAGATGCGTACGACAAACCCGCATCCGCCTGCTACAGCATCCAAACCCGCATCCCCCCGTGATGCCCGGCCCTTCCCACGCATGACTGCCACTCCCATCGAACTCCTCGCCACTTCCCTCTTTGCCCTCGCGGTGCTGCACACCTTTGCAGTGAAGCGCTTCGCCCACTGGGCCTCGCGTTATCCTGAAGGCTCCATCCATGAGAACATCCTGCATTTCCTGGCCGAGACCGAGGTGGTCTTTGGCCTCTGGGGCGCGGCGCTCTTCGCGGGCATCGTCGCCATGAAGCACTCGCTCCATGACGCCGTGGTTTACATCGAAGGGCTGAATTTCACGGAGCCCAAGTTTGTCTTTGTCGTGATGGTCGTGGCGGCCACCCGCCCCGTGGTGCAGCTCGCGGAGGCCTGCATCTCAGGCATCGCACGCGTGCTGCCATTTCATACCAGCGTCGCCTATTACTTTGCCGCCCTCTCCTTCGGCACTCTGCTGGGCTCCTTCATCACCGAGCCTGCGGCCATGACACTGATCGCCATCCTGCTCAAGCGCCGTTACTTTGACTGCGGCATCGGCACGGGCCTCGCCTACGCCACGCTCGGGCTGCTCTTTGTAAACATCTCCATCGGCGGCACGCTCACACACTTTGCCGCGCCCCCCGTGCTCATGGTCGCCTCCAAGTGGCACTGGGACACCTGGTTCATGCTCACGCACTTTGGCTGGCGTGCCCTGGCCAGCTGCATCGTGGCCACCGCCCTCATCACCTTTCTCTACCGCGCCGAGCTGCGCCGCGTGGAGGTGGTGGAGCAGCCCGCGCAGCCCCTGCCCGCGTGGCTCACGGTGCTGCATGTCGTCTTCCTGGCGCTCGTCGTCCTGTTTGCGCACCACCCGGATGTGTTCTTTGGCGTATTCATGATCTTCCTCGGCACGGTCAGCGCCACAAAGGAGTACCAGGACACGTTGCGCCTGCGTGAGGGCCTGCTCGTCGGCTACTTCCTCGCCGGACTCGTCACGCTCGGCTCGCTGCAGTCCTGGTGGCTTCAGCCGCTCATCGCCGGGCTCGATGGCTCCAGCATGTTCTTCGGCGCCACCGGCCTCACCGCCCTGACCGACAACGCCGCCCTGACCTATCTCGGCTCCTTGGTCGAAGGCATCTCGCCAAAGCTCCAATACGCCCTCGTCGCCGGGGCCGTCACCGGCGGCGGTCTCACCGTCATCGCCAATGCGCCCAATCCCGCCGGCATCGGCATCCTGCAAAGCTCCCAAGCCTTCAACGACGAAGGCATCAGCCCCCTGCGCCTCTTCCTCGGAGCCCTGACGCCGACCGCCATCGCCATCGTGTTCTTCTGGTTGGTCTGACGCCGGCAGTCGGATTTGATGCCAGATGCCACGCCTAAGCACGGCATCACGGCATCTTTTTTCCCCGCCCCGTCCGCCGACACGCAGCCAATGGCAGCATGCTGCATCTGAGCGCAGGGCATGGAAGCCACAGCCTCCAACGAGTGGAAATCACGGCATCTTTTTCCGGCGTGTTTGATGCCGCTGTGGTGGATGCCGGAGGTGGCGGCTGAAATGTTGCATGTTGCACCGCCTAAGCACGGCAACATGGCAACATTTTCACTGCCAACCCCTCGCTCCCGCGCATTGAATGGCAGCAAGCAGCATTTCATGGCATGACAGGGAAGCAACCGCCGGCAAACACCGCCAAGGATGGCAACATTCGGGTGCTCAAAATGTTGCCATGCATGTGCTGCGGCAGCAGACCGCGCTGGGAGCCATGCGCACACGGCGGCATTCATCTATATAGATAGCTCCACATTCATGCCCACGGCTCTCTCCCCCCTTGAAGGCATGAGACCTGCCCCCTCCCACGCGCCCGCCTCGCCC
>Ga0075012_10000266_pt1 | contig 57242 bp, 42 predicted proteins | sample All_14_2_FD_71474 | JGI IMG/M metagenome (GOLD analysis project Ga0075012, IMG submission 71474) | Freshwater microbial communities in response to fracking from Pennsylvania, USA - Allegheny Zone_MetaG_DW_15 | ecosystem: Environmental > Aquatic > Deep subsurface > Groundwater > Drilled... | reverse complement strand
CACCCAAGCTTGATCCCGGATTCATTCCCGCTGTTCTTTGGAACCGCGCTTATCGTGAACTGGCCGCCCGGACGCCGGGTTCGACCACGACCCGGCTCGGTTTGGATGGGGCCGGCGGAAATTTCTATTCGTGGACCCTCCAACTCCTGCCCGCAGGCCCGGAGTTCGATGCACTGACCCTCCGTTACGTGGAGCGGTTCGTGAAATTCATCCTCTGGCACAAAGGGGGCTGGCGGGTGTGCGTGGAAGGACGTCCCGAATTGGTGCGGAAGCTCCGCGGCATCTATGCGACCGACGGCGCGAGGAAGTTCGACTGGGATTTCATGGGGCAAAAAATCTACGGCCACCCGTTCGAGGTCACCGAGTCCTACGGCGCGGCCGGCAGCGTGACCGCCTCAGCCGGGAAAAAGCTCGGAGGCCACCTCGACGGATGCCGCATCGGCTTCGACCTGGGGGGCAGCGACCGCAAGTGCGCGGCCCTGATTGACGGCAAGGTGGTTTTTTCCGAGGAAGTGGCCTGGAGCCCTTATTTCGAACCCAACCCTGCCTATCACTATGCGGGTATCCAAGACACGCTGAAGCGCGCCGCGGCCCACCTCCCGCGGATTGATGCCATCGGGGGCAGCGCCGCCGGTGTGTATATCGACAACGAGCCCAAGGTGGCTTCCCTGTTCCGCGGTGTCGCCACCGCGGATTTTGACCGGGAAATCCGGCCCATCTTCCGGAGGCTGAAAAAGGAATGGAACAATGTTCCCTTTGAAGTCATCAACGACGGCGAGGTCACGGCCCTGGCCGGCTCCATGGCCATCAATGACCACAGCGTGTTGGGCATTTCGCTGGGTACGAGCCAGGCGGTGGGCTATGTGACCCCCGAAGGGGAACTGACCACTTGGCTGAATGAACTGTCCTTCGCCCCGTTGGATTTCTCCCCGGATGCCCCGGTGGAAGAATGGTCCGGCGACATGGGGTGCGGGGCACGGTATTTCTCCCAGCAGGCCATCTCGCGGCTGGCGGAACGGACGGGCATCTATTTTGACAAGGACCAGCCCCTGCCCGAGCGGCTGGTGGCCATGCAGGCCCTGGCCGATGGTGGCGACGCCCGGGCTCTCGATGTCTTCAGGACGATCGGTGTCTTCCTGGCCCACGCCACGGCCCAGTATGCGGAATATTACAAAATCAAGAACCTGCTCCTGCTCGGCCGCGTCATGAGCGGTGCCGGGGGAGAAACCATCATCGCGGAAGCCAAACGGGTGCTGCAGGCCGCGTTCCCCGAAATTCACCAGTCGATCCGGTTTGTCACCCCGGATGAAAAACAAAAACGCCACGGGCAGGCCATTGCCGCGGCGAGCCTTCCGGAAATCCCCAGGAAACAACCATGAAATTCTCCCAACCCGGCGCCGATATCTACATCCCCGACAACGCCGCCCCCCAGGCCGCGCTTCGGCGGACCACCCATTTGTGCATCGCCGCCCACCAGGACGACATCGAGATCTTTGCCTATCCCGGCATTGCCGCGTGTTACCAGAAGCCGGACCGATGGTTCACGGGCGTGGTGGTGACCGATGGTGCGGGAAGTTCCCGGGCCGGGGCCTATGCGGACTACACCGATGCCCAAATGAAGGCCGTCCGCCGCGAAGAACAGCGGAAAGCGGCCCATCTCGGGGGGTACTCGCTGCAGATCCAACTCGACCACCCGAGCTCGGCGGCCAAGGACAAGTCCGCCACCGTGGTGGTCTCGGACCTCGTGGCCATCCTCAACGAAATGCAGCCGGAGGTGGTCTACCTCCACAACCCCGCCGACAAACACGACACCCATGTGGCCGTTCTGGCCCGGTGCATCACCGCACTGAGGAGCCTGCCAGTGGAAAAACGTCCGAAGAAAGTTTTCGGCTGTGAAGTGTGGCGGAGTCTCGACTGGCTGATGGATGCCGACAAGCAGGTGCTGGATGCCGGGGATCAGCCCAACATGGCCGCCGCGCTGGTCGCTGTTTTTGATTCGCAGGTCAGTGGTGGAAAACGCTATGACCTCGCCACCCTCGGGCGCCGCCTGGCCAATGCCACGTTCTTTGAGTCCCATGCCTCCGACAAATCCACGTCGCTGGTCTGGGCGATGGATCTCACTCCGCTCATGCGGGATGAGCGGCTTTCCCTCGCGACACACACCCTGGAATACATCAAGAGGTTCCAAGAGGATGTGGTCCGGCGCATCGACAAGTTTTCCGCCTGAGGCTCATCGAAAGGTGAACCGCAATGTACCACAGGCATTCTTGCCTGTGCGGGGGCCCTCACAGGCAAGAATGCCTGTGCTACTATTTGGAAAAGGCCATTTAGCTTCATATTTCCGCCTGGGGCAGAGGACAAAATTCCCCGGAAATTGGCTGCGAAGAGGGACAGTAGTCGTTGATTTCCGCGCCTTCCCATTTTTGATTTGCCTTCCCGCTCGGCATGGTGGCATGTTGGATAATCGTTAATGTAACGATTACACAAATGAAATACCGTTTCCTTCCCGCGGTGCTGGTTCTTCTGTCGGTGGTTTCGTCCCCCGCAGCAGAAATAAAGAAATCCGTCTACTTCATCGGCAACAGCCTGACCATGAGCAGCACGCTCGACCGGGTGCACGGGCTGTTCGGCCAGAAAGGGATTGATCTGCAATTCGGCAGCCAGGTTTCCGGGGGCAAAAGCCTTTTCCGGCATTTGAATTACAAGAGCGAGTCGGGGCAGAAATGGGTTTGTTGGGAAACTTCGGTAGCTTCGGGGAACACCTTTACGCCGCACCCGAATTTTTACCTTGAGAAGCCCGAGAACTGGCGTTTCGGAAGGTATGACAATGCATTGCCCAACCACACCTGGGATGCCGTGGTCATGCAACCCTACGATTCCACGCTCCATGAGGACATGACGGCGATTCCGGCTTTCATCGAACTTGCCCTGAAGGCCAGTCCGGATGCGGCCTGTTACATTTATCAAACCTGGCCGTCCCGCCCGAGGAAAAAGGGGGAAGGTGCGGCGAAAGAAGGGGCGAAAGGCGGCATGAGTGCGGGTCTGGCCGTGCCGGCGGAGAATATTGATTATCCCGCCTTGTGGAATGCGGAATATACCGCCACGGTCGACCAGACGGACAAGACAGCGCGTATTAACGCGGCCTCGCGTGATTACTACAATGATCTTTTCAAGCTCCTCGGGGAAAAATTCCCCAACCAGAAGCCCGTGATCCGCATCATCCCGGTGGGCGAGGTTCTGTTCGCCCTTGACGCCAAAATCAAGAAGAACGAATTGCCGGGGCTGGAGGATCTGGCCAAGCGGGTGCCTTCGATGCTCCCCGGCTTGCGGCCGGAAACGGATTTCACGAAAGGGGTCAATGTTCTCTATGCGGACCCGATCCATTTTAATCCTCCGCCCCACCAGGCGGGGGTGGTGGGAAACTTTGTTTCCGGCACGACGATCTTCACCGTCCTGAGCGGGCAAAACCCGGTTGGGATGTCGGCGGCTTCGTATGGTTTTGACGAAACCAAGGATGCGGCGCTGGTCCGCGCGATCCAGGAGACCATCTGGGAGGTGGTGACGGCGGATCCCAGGACGGGAATTTCCAGGGCGCAGTGAGGCCTGCGGCCTTTCCAGGTGGAGAAATGTTTCCGGGCGGGGCGGGCCTGGCTGGAAAGAAAAGGCAAGCGTGCCCGGAGGTCCCGCTCCACCCAGGGCATCCACGGTGGAACGCGGTCTTTCTCCATCGGCGGACAGGCCGGGCGCCTTGGCCTTATTCCACGCTCAGTCTGTTTGTGCCTCTGTGAATTGGCCCCATAGATTGGACGGCATCCAAACAATTGACGGACAGGGTGCAGGCGTTAGCTTTTTGGGACCGGGCGCGGTATTCCCCGCCCGCCACACAACCACCCCATGATGCCCCCACTGCCCCAGGTAACGGTTCCGGATGGCTACCGGATGCGAGATGTCCAATTGGAAATGTCGCTCAAACCTTTTTTTGACACCACACCCGCGACGCGCGAAGCCGTTTGCCGGGAAATTTTCCAGCAGTGGAGCGCGCTATGCCGCCATACGCAATCGATCTCGATCATGTTGTGGACGGGGGATGGTTCGGAAATTTTGGAGTACGACCGCGACCTGCAGCGACCCTTTGAGTGGGGGCGCTACCAGGGCAGCGCCAATCCGCACCGGGTGAGAATGGCCGAAAAGGCCCGGAAGAAGGACCGGGACGAAGGCTCGATCGGTTCGCATTCCATGGACCGCGATCCCCAGGGGCTCGGTCTCCACCGGCGTTCCTACCTCTACCGGGAGCAGCCGGCCGCCTTCAACTTTGCCTGGCTGAGGGACCTGGTGTCCGACCTCAAGCGCATCGGCCGGGAAATCACCGGCAAGACGATCTATGTCGGGGAGACCTTCGACATCGGCCCCGAGTTCGCCGTGTCCCGGTTCAAATACACCTGGCATCCGGAAATCCTCGCCGGCGGCAATGCGCTCTTCGAGGGCGAGTTCATTTCCTGTGAGGCGGTGCTCAAGGGGGATGAAAGGAACTACGCCGGTTTTCCCAGAGGCATCCCGGACGGCACGCCGTTCGGAACCTTTCTGGGCCGCCAGTCCCGGATATTCTTCGAGGACATGGGCTTCGATTTCCTCTGGTTTTCCAATGGATTCGGGTTCGCCCTCGAGCCCTGGGCCCTGATCGGGAATGTTTTTGACGGAATGAACTTCCATCCGGAGGCCATTGCCGGCACCCGTGAGCGGATCCTGAAGTTCTGGCGGGACCTGCGCGGGGAATTTCCGCTCCGCTACACCATCCGCACAAGGGGCACCAACCTCTGCACAGGCATCGACCTCGGCTCCGATGCTTCGCCCCTGCGAGACATGTATGCCGGGGAATTCAACATCGACGCCCCGGTCAATTCCCCGTGGGCCGCGCTCGACGGCGATTTCGGCCTCGAACTGTCCGGTTGGATGTCGCACATGGCGCGCCACCCCGGTGACACCTTCCGCTTCCGCTTTTACCTGCATGATCCCTGGTGGAAAAACAGCCCCTACCTCGACCGCTACGAGCGCAATCCGCACGATATTTACCTGCCGTCCTCGGTCAGCCGCATCGGGAAAGATGGAAGCGTGGAGATCGCGCGGGATATCGCTTTCCTCACCATTGATGACTCCGATGGCCTCATGCCCCTGGCCGTGCCCAACGAGGTGACCGCCCACCTGTTGCGGGCCCGCGAATTCGCCCCCGATGATGCCGGACCGGTGGTCTGGGCCTATCCATTCGATGACTTCCATGACCTGGTCGAGAAAGAGGGGAAACCGGAAATCCCCTTCCACGCCGACACTTTCATTGGCACGGTGATCAACGATTCCGTTCCGCTGAATACCGTGGTGGATCTGGCGGAGTTGCCGTCGGCACTGAAAGCACGGTCCGATTTGGCGCAGGGCCGGATTTTCCTCAGCCCGGTGCCTTCGCCCGGCTCGAATTCGGAGAAAACCCTGCAGGACATCGTGGAAAGGGGGGGCGGGGTGTTGCTTTACGGCCCCATGCCGGAAGCTTCCGCATTCCGCAATCCGCTGGGACTCAGCGTTGGCCGGCCACTCGATGGGGATTTTGAGTTGGAACTGCACCATGTTCCGCAACACGAGGACATGGAATCGGCCGGACGCACGGTGCGGCACACGCCTTTCCTGTCCGCCGGAGGTTTTGCCGAGTTGCCGGCGGATCGTCTGCCCGATGGGGTGCGCCACCTGGCAACCGCCAGGCAGGGAGGGGAGAGCCGGATCGCTTCGGCATGGGCGACGACCGGATCGGGCGGGCAGATCGCCTGGGTGCGGGCCTCGTTGTCGACGTCCGAATTTGATCCCGCCGATCCCGAGCCGATCAAGGGGCCCATCCTGCGTCCCATGGATACGTCGTTGTTTTTTCCTTACGGAAGGTTGGCGCGTTTTGCCCTGGATGCGATGGGTTGGCAGACCGCCGTCCCCGACCGCGCCTCCGCCTCCCGCACACCCTACGTCACCATCCACCGGCACCGGAATGCCTTCCACTATTCCGGACACCATCTTGACGAAAATGCCCGCCTGCACCTGCGCCATCCGCTGGGGGCGCCCTTGCTCACCTTCCGGCGGCAACGGTTGGTGGATGGGGCGACGGAAATCACCGGGTCACGTGCCTGGTCGCAGGAAGCGCGGGTTTTTGTGGAAAGTGGCGGCGACGGCATATACCGGGCCCTGTTCGAGTGCCCCGTGGGATTTGGTGTCTACCGGCGGCTCCTCGTCAGCGGATGCCGCGATGCCACGCTGAATTTCATGTTCGATCCCGGCTCGGACCGCCCGATCCGCATCCTCCGGGACCCGGTTTTCCCGTATCTTACCGGTGAATTTGTGGAGCCCCGGATTGTGCAGACCCCGTACGGCCCGGTCATTCGTGTGGAGAAAGTGGAGGGGAGTCTCCTCTTCGAGTGGTGAACTTTTTACCGTTAATCTTCCGGTTGAGAGCCGGAACAGTCGTATTCCATTGAGGTGTTTTGACAATTCGCATAAGTAACCATTCAGATGATTAATCGATACGTTCCCCTGTTTTTCCTGTTTGGAACCGTCCTTCATGCGGGACCTGCTGTGGTGGAACTCAGCAACCACCAATCCGGCATCTCCCTTTCCCTTTCCGGAGCCGACGGAACAGACTGGGCATTGGAGCAGACCTACCATGATGCAACGGTCGCCGATCTCGTCCTCTACACGCGGGACAAGGTCCAATGCTCCCTGGCCCACAACGACCACAACACCGTGGCCAATATCTACGTGCCCACCCGCCTCATCGGGCAGAACGGCCCGGACGGGCAACCCGCGTCCGGTGACGAGGGCATCATCCATTACAAAATTGACCGGGACATGCAGTCCCATGCCTACGCCAGCAGCGTCCCCGACTGGGCCCCCGAATACAAATCCCCGTTCTCGTTCGCCACGCTCACCTACGATGGCGACAAAAAAGTCCTGGGTGCCGTGGGCGACAACGGGGGCAAATGGGGGACGGTTCCGTGCAACACCACCGAACGTTTTTATTATGGAGCCCGCGATGCCTGCGGCAATGAGTGGCACTCGCTCAGTTATTGGGATGACGACGTCGAGCTTCTGAAAAAACTCAAGGTGGATGTCCACCGGCAGGGGGCTTCCGACGGCCATTTCATCGCGGTCTGTGTCAACCCGCTCACGCCGGTTCTGCAATTTGCCGCCACCGGTGCGGAGCAGTATTACACGTCCCCGGTCAAAATCTGCAACGTGCCGGCAATCTGGGACCAGACCACTTATCTGACCTCGGGCGTGCAGGTCCATTTCGTCAACCTGACGAATGGCGAGCCGGTATTTTACCGGGTTGGGCGAGGGGCCTTCCAAAAATATGCGGGCACCCCGTTGAAGGCGGGCGATCTCTTCAAGGGCGACAACAGCACCCACACCCTTGAATCCAAGTGTGGTGAAAAAGGGGTGGTCTACAAACGGTCCATCGTTTTCGAACCCGCCCATCCGGCACCCGCGGAAAAGCACGGCTATCTGCTGTGGAAGGACGAGGACGACCGGCAGGCCACGGTCAAAAAATTGCTGAATGTGGAACCCTTCAAAAAAAGCTATGCGGAGTATTGCGGCAATTACAACCAGGGCATGCCCGGAAAGTTCGAGGATGCCCGCGACGGTTGGTGCCAGGGAGCGGGGATGGCAGGCCAGGCACTGGCCAACGCATTTGTCGTGGCCGTCGACGGGCCGGAGAGCAGGCTGGAATCCGCCAAGCTGGCCAAAACCCGTCTGTTGCGGATGGCCCGCCTGCAGCCCCTCGGCACCATGGAAAGCCCGTCATCCCACACTCCCTCCAAGGATTTTATGAATGAGCTGGGGCAGACGATGCACCAGTTTGCCGATGCCGGAGTGGCCTACGATCTCCTGGCCGGCTTTTACCGCAACAGCCAGCATCCCGAAGGGATGACCCCGGTGGAGGAATGGAAGATCCGCGACGGACTGGCCAAAATCGCCCATGCCCTGCTCGGCCAGATGAGGGAGAACATGTCCTACACCATCGGAGGAGGGGACACACACTGGGGGTACGGTTATGAAATCGCCGCCGGAACCATCGCCCTCGCCATGCCCACTTACAAAACCGCCTACTACGGGGTCAGCGGGGGAGACCGGAAAACGGTGAATGATTTTCCGGGGCGTGACGGAAAATTCTGGAATCCCTATCCCGATCAGAAAGTGACGTGGTACCAGGTCGCCACCGACCCCTTCCTCCCCAGCCCGGGATGGCCGAATTCCCGGGCACCCCTGCGTGCCGAATTTCTTCTTTCCGACGATGGTTGGTGGACAGGACCGAACGACATGCAGGGCGATGGAGACCGCTATGTCACAGGCCCCCTGCGCAGGATGTTGGTGGATGTCCTGCATGGTGGACTGGCCAATGCCGAGTGCCGGGTCGAACTGGTGGAAATGTCCGGTTATGAAGCGCCCTTCGTGGCCCGTTGTTATGCGTTCGACACCATGCGGAAAATCAAAGGGGACCCCGCCTCCCGGCCAAGCACGGCCAACTACATCCAGCGCCGCCTCACCCACGGCGTGGTGTCGCTTTCATGGAGCAAAGAGGATCAATGCTACAAGGCCGCGCCTCCCGATGTGGGAACCGCGCTCGGTGCGTTCAACAAATATTACGATTTCGCCGGGTTGCCGGCTGCCAGGGAGAAGGTCGCCGCCTTTTTGAAAAATGTGAACATCTACTACGGGGTGGAACCGGGCGAATTGGATGAAGCGGCCAAAAAGCGGATCAACGAAACCGACCGGAAATTGCTGATCGGCGCCTACCCGCTGGCCTACTGCGCCAACCCTCCGGATCTTCCCGAGTCCAAAAGCCTCCCCGCGAAACGTCCCATCCTCAAGCCCCTCATGAAATACGTGGTCAAACCCGGCACCCGGATCGTGAAGGACATCATCGCCATGGACCCCAGCGGGGAGCCGGTGGAGATTCGGGTGGAAAATCTCCCGGCAGGCGCCACCTTCGACAGCAAAACGGCCCAAATCCGGTGGACCCCGAAAGCGGAAGACGAAGGGGTTCACATGATACGCGTGGCGGCCAGGAACAAGGCGGGAACAACGACCCGGCCGTTCCCCATCGTGGTGAAATCCGATGCGGGAAAAGGAACGGTCCCCAAGGCGCCCACGGGCTTGACCGCAGCCCTGGGCAAGGGAAATACTTCCATCGATCTGGCGTGGTCTCCGCCTGAAAATCCGGACCAAGTCCACTCCTGGTTCCTCTACCGGGATGGAATTTTCTTCACGGCGCTTCCCGCGGAAGCCGTCTCCTACAGTGATTCGGAATACGTTTCGCCGGGGACCCATACCCGCTACCACCTTTCCTACATCGACAAGCAGGGATCCGAATCCCCGGCCGTGGAAGCCGCCGGGGGGTATGTCAGTGTTCCTGCGAAATAAAAGAATGCCCGGCTTCTCCAACAAACCCCAACCCCAACCCCCATCACCATGCACAAACTGCTTTTTCCCTGCTGTCTAATTGCCTTACTCACCACCGCAACTCCCCTGCGGGCGACCCAGGCCATCGCCAACTGGGATGTGGTGCCCGGCCAGGCCATCGACAAGCCCTTCAAATGTGGTGTGGTGGCTTTCCATGAAACCGGGGTGGATGTGGAATTCAAAATCAACGGGAAGGAAGCGGGCCGGGTCAAGGAACCCACACGCAACGACCAAACCGGCGTGTTTGAGTATTGGATCGAGATCGACCCCGCCAAGTATCCGGACGGTCCGGTTACCGTGTCCGCCACGGCGATACCCGATGGCACCGGCCATGAGACGCGGCTGCTGGAAGACCTGAACCTGTTTGCCAACAGCAAGGGGACGGTCGGAAGTACCGCCACCGTCTGGGTGGATGCGGCGAAGGGGGATGATGCCGATGGCAAGGGAACCGAGGAGTCCCCCTATGCCACGGTCCGCAAAGGCGTCCTGATGGTGCCCGACGGCGGCACGGTTTACCTGAAGGCCGGAAAGAATTACAGCCTGACCCCGATCGGTGGCGGAGCGTTCACGTACTGGACCACCGTTTCGGCCGCACCCGGGCTGAAGGCGGATGATGTGCATATCCTGACCTACGGGAAGGACGACAGCACCACGGGGCGGTACGGGAAATCCCGCATCCACTGGAAAAACGTCAGCCTCTTCTGCGACCGCAAGCCCGGGTGGGGGACCCTGTTCTATTTCGAAAAAGGGGACCTGATCTGGTTCGACCAGGCAGTTCTTTACGACAAGAACGGGCGCTTGTCCGGCACAACGCTATTCAATGGTGCCGGGGCCATGACCTACCTGACCGACAGCACGATCCGCGAGTTCATGAATTGCGGCGGGGATTTCCAGCGGAATGTCACCATGGAAAACATCGGCTCCGACATCTACCGGGGGTCGACCAATCTGACGGCGATCAATGTCACCATCCACAGGATCGACAGGGGTGAAACGGAGGCCCATCCCGATTTTATCCAGTTTTACAGTCCGAAAGTGCCCGTTGAAAACGTCATCCTCTACAACATCAAGGTCTATGACATGCTAGCCCAGGGGATCTTCGGAACCCAGGGGCCGGTCAAGGATGTGGCCATCGTCAATCTTCTGCTGGAGAAAGATCCCCCGGAAGCGGCCTTTGTTTCGCAGCTTTCAGGGGAGATCGACCACATGCTCATTTGGAACGCCACCCTGGTGGATCAGATGTTCAATTTCCGCAACTCGGCGCAGCTCTCCTGCTTTGATGTACGCAACGGGGTTTTTGCCGGGCTGGCGACGGACAATCCGGATCATACCTCGATCGTTATCGAGTCCGCCCACACGAAAAAACTCGCATGGAACCAGAAGCAGCCGCTCGGGGCCAATCCCACCACGGGGGATCCGGTTTTTGTGAACGAGGAAGGCGATGACTACCGCCTATCCCCGCAATCTCCCGGCCATCAAACCGGCGTCCTGTGCCCCGGGGTTCCGGCCGATGTTGATGGCATCCCCTGGGGAGATAAGCCGAACCGGGGAGCTTTCGCTGCGGACAACCCGGGGAAATCGATTCCGGCTGCGTCTTATAAATAGGCAAGGTTGGCGATACCAAGACTGTCCTGCACAATAACTGTGCCGGGCATTTCCTTGTGTCTTGAATAATACCAAATTGAACTGACTGGGCGGGATCCCAGCGTGCCCGGAGGTCCCGCTCCTCCAAAGGCATCCAAGGTGGAACGCGATCTCCGAGCGCGTTGGTTTTTTCTTTCGCCCATTCAGCTTAATTTGGTATAACATGGTTATTGGAATGAAGAGCATCACCATCGAAATGGATGAGAGCCTCCTGACCCGGGTTCGGCAAGTTGCGCTTGATGCCAATGTCTCGGTCACGGCGTGGGTCTCCCGGCTCATTGAGGGTGCCGTAAGGGAGCGCGATATCTATGAGAAGACGCGCGACTTGGCACTGCAGGATCTGGCCCGTCCCCTTTCACTTGGGGGGAAGCCCATGGACCGCGAGTCGCTGCACGAGCGATGAATGTCTTCATTGATCCACCAAATTCTGTAAAATGACAACGGGGTTTCGATTACTTATCGGTATTATAATGGTAGCACTTTCGGTTGCTTTTCTATTAGTGCCAGAATCACTCATAGCACGAATCTTTTATTCGCCTAAGGGTAGATTGATCTATCGATGGAGTTCGTTTAGTTGTTTTTTTGTGGTGGGAGCCTATATAATAGCAAGAAGTTTGATGCAATTTTGGATATGATACGTGTGTGCGGGGGGCAACGTATGATTATGACGGGTTGTTGCCCAAAGCTGCCTATCAAAGTGGGGAAGATTTTTCAGAGTGCGATGAGTGATCGCAAAGCGCTTAGGCCGCGTTCTTGATCACCCAGCGGGCAACCTGTTCATGGGTTCCGAACCAGACATCGCCCTTGGACTTCGCGTGGCGGATGATTTCTTCCAGCAGGAAGATGCGTGAACGATATCCAATTACGTGGGGGTGCATCGTAAGCTGGAAGAGTCCGCCCTCGGCATAAGCCGCGTCAAATTCGTCGCGGAAGATTTCCAGCACATCGCGCGGGCCGATCCAGGGGCGCTGCGTTTCGGAGCGCAGGGTCATGAGGTAGGCCGCGTCGTCGCGGATCCATTCGACGGGAATCTCGACGATGCCGGTGGGTTCCCCTTGGTCGAGCAATTCGTAGCAGTCGTCGTCGGCCATCAGCGAGGAATCATACAAAAAACCCAGTTCCCGGATGATGGACATGGTGGCCGGGGTGAAATCCCACGACGGGGTGCGGATGCCCACCGGGCGCTTGCCGGTGATTTTCTCCAGGGTATCGGTCGCCCTTGAGAAAAGATCGCGTTCGGTCCCGGCCCCGAGTTTTTCCATGGGTTCATGGATCCAGCCATGCACGCCGATCTCGTGGCCCTCGGCCACCAGGGCGCGTTGCTCATCCGGATGCAGGAGGGCCGCCACCGCCGGCACGAAAAACGAAGCCTTGATATCGTGACGGTCCAGGAGCCGTTTGATGCGGGGGATGCCGACGCGCGATCCGTATTCGCCCCACGACAGGCTGCCGATGGAACTTCCTCCCGTGCGCAATTCGTTGGTTTCGTGGTCCGAGTCGAAGGAGAGGGCGACCGCGGCTTTGGCGTCGCCCGGCCAATGATCGGGCTTCAAGGAGCGGCCGGCCCGCACTTGGGCAACGAGCGAACGCCAGTGTTCATCGGGCCACTCCCAGGGAGGCAGGTGGAGGGGGTCTTTGGGCATTGGGAGGTCCTTTGCGGGGGAGGGTGAACGACCAGCAGCATGTCTGCCTGGCTGGGCTTGGTCGAGTCGAACTTGTGGCGCGGGACAGGTCCTGTTCCGGCAGGGTTTTACCCCATGGGCATGTTCCTGCCCATGGATGAGGCTATATGACATGAAAACCTTGTTCACGTCAGAAGCCATTTCCAAATGCGGTCGCTCCGGAACCCTCGAATCACCGGATGGATTGTTGAATCTCGCCCTGGGAAATCCGTTGGAAAAAGGCCTGGAGAAGCGCGGCCCGAACCCCGAGTTGCTTTTCGCAGGGGCTTACTCGGCCTGTTACCACGGAGCCCTGATCAATGCCGCCAAGAAATTGGGATCACTCGTCCAGCATTCCACGGTGCGGGTCAAAGTGAGCCTGGTCGAGGATGACAGCGGGGGCTACGGCCTGGCCGTGGAACTCCACGCGAAACTCCCCGGAGTCGATAAAGAGCAGGCACAACGGATCATGGACGAAGCGCATCTAACCTGCCCCTATTCCAAAGCGCTTCGAGGTGAATCGACGGTCAAACTGGTTGTAGATTGAAATCCAATAGGAAACCATTTTATGAGAAAATCTAACGACTCCAACGAATACAAGATCACCCGTGAAAAGATGATCGAACTCCTGAACGAGGATTTGGCGGGCGAATATCAGGCGATCATTGCCTACACCGTCTACAGCCAGGTCCTGAAGGGGGCCGCCTATACCGACATCGCCCGCGAATTGGAAGTGCATGCCAGCGAGGAACTGCAGCATGCGATCAAGATATCCAAACAGATCGACTATCTGGGTGGCATGCCTGGAACCACCCCCAAGCCGGTCAAAACGTCCAAGGACCCGGTTGAAATGCTCAAAGCCGACCTTGAGAACGAACGGACCACGGTGGACCGTTACCGCGAGCGCATCCGCCAGGCCGAGGCCATGGGCGAGTATGGATTGAGCGAAACATTGCGGGCCATCATCGTGCAGGAGCAGGAACATGAAATGGATCTGGCCGCGGCACTGGGTATTGATGTGCCTGCGCCGAAGGCTTGACGTGCCTTCTGTTTGATTGGCCGCTCTGTTCGATCGGCAGACTTCGGGCACTTTGCCCCTTCTGTAGGCCGCCCCTCGGGGGCGGCAGTCCCAGCCCCGGCGGACACGAGGTCCGCCCTACAGTATATTTTACCTAAGCAGGGTTACCCCCAAATCTGCCGGTCCAGGGAACGGTACTGGACGGCTTCGGAGACGTGGTCGGCGGTGATGCCGATGCTTCCGGCCAGATCGGCGATGGTGCGGGCGACTTTCAGGATGCGGTCGTAGGCGCGCGCGCTGAGTTTCAGGTCGTGCATGGCGTATTTCAGGAGGTGCGAGCTTTCCTCGTCCAGTACGCAATGGGCCTTCAAATCCTTCGGCCCCATCTGGGCGTTGCACCAGACGCCTTTCCGTGAGGCGAAACGTTCCCGTTGGATTTTCCGTGCGGATTCCACCCGCGCCCGGATGGTGGTGGAGGATTCCCCGGTGGAAGCCTTCATGAGTTGTTCGTGTTTGACGGACGGGACTTCGATGTGGAGGTCTATGCGGTCGAGGAGGGGGCCGGAAACTTTGTTGAGGTATTTCTGCACGGCGGTGGCGTTGGTCTTGCCCCGCTGGATGTCCTCGAAGTGCCCTGTGGGTGTCGGATTCATAGCCGTCACCAGCATCATGCGGGAAGGGAAGGTGAGAGTCCCGGCCGCGCGGGAAATGGTCACGTTCCCGTCTTCCAGGGGTTGCCGCAAAACCTCCAGGGCGGAACGTTTGAATTCAGGCAATTCGTCGAGGAAGAGGACGCCGTTGTGGGCCAGGCTGACTTCGCCCGGGCTGGGATTGGTCGAGCCTCCAATGAGTCCGACATCGGAGATGGTGTGGTGGGGGGAGCGGAAGGGGCGTTGGGCGACCAGGCTTTGGCCCGGGGGGATCAGGCCGGCCACGCTGTGGATGCGGGTGGTTTCGATGGCTTCCTCAAGCGACAGACCCGGCAGGATGGTGGGCAGGCGTTTGGCCAGCATGCTTTTCCCGGACCCCGGATTGCCGATGAGCATGATGTTATGGCCTCCCGAGGCGGCAATCTCCAGGGCCCGCTTGACGCTTTCCTGGCCTTTGACGTCGGCGAAGTCGAGGTCGCTCTGGATTGAGTGGTTGGGGTGGTCTTCCCAGACGGTGGCAGGTTCCGGATCCAGCGCAGCCCGGCCGGAAAGGAAATCGGCGGCCTGGCGGAGGCTGCGGATGGCGTAGACTTCCAGGCCCCGGACGACGGCGGCCTCGGCTGCATTGGCTTCGGGCAGGAGGAGACGTCTTATTTTCAACTGGCGGGCGGCGAGGGCGACCGCGAGCACACCCCGGACAGGACGGACGTTGCCGTTGAAGGCGAGTTCGCCGATGACCAGATCCCGGCCGAGGCCGTTGAAGGCTTCCTGTTCCGTGGCCATGAGGATGCCGAGGGCGATGGGGAGGTCGAAGAGGGGGCCTTCTTTTTTCAGATCGGCCGGGGCGAGATTGATGGCGAGGCGGCCGCCTTCGCCGGGATGGCGGTAGCCGCTGTTCTGCAGGGCGGATTTGACGCGGTCGCGGGCCTCCTTGACGGCGGTGTCGGGGAGGCCGACGACGATTTCCTTGGGCATGCCCGGGCCGACATCGACCTCCACTTCGACCGTGAAAGCCTGGATGCCGACGACGGTGGCGGAGCGGAGACTGGCGAGCATGGGTCATTGAACACGGCGCACACTGACGTGTCAGTAGGAAAGTGAGGAAATCACGAGATTGGAGGTTTGTATCAGTGGACTGATATGGTCGGACAGGAAGGGAGAGCGACTTGAGGACAAGGTGCCCATATGTCCCTGTCATCCCAGGCGAAGCCGAGGGTGATGAACCGGGGGAGCGTTTATCGTTATTCACTGATGAGAGAGCGAGGATGAGTGCGAGTAAGAGAACGAGACTGCTGGGCGATGCATCAAGCTATCCTGATGGATCGATAAGCCAGTTGACAGACGGGCCGGGGGCGATATGCTGATGGAACTTCTTATCAAGAGCAGCCGAGGGACTGGCCCTATGAAGCTGCGGCAACCGGATCCCCCCGACGGGGGACGGCCTAGGTGCCAAACCCAGCCCCGACACACGTCGGGGGAGGATAGGAGGTGCCGGGAATGGTTCCCGCATCCTCTGTCTTCCACTTCGTGCTCTTGATCCAGGGGGACAGACTATGGCTGAGACATTTTTCAATCATTTGAAATGCCGTGAATGCGGCCGCCTCTACCCGAAGAAGGCGATCCACGTGTGCGAATTCGACTTCGGACCACTGGAAGCCGACTACGACTACGCACGCATCAAGGCGGCGGTTTCCCGTGATAAAATCGAAAGCCGCGGGAAATCGATGTGGCGTTACCGCGAGTTCCTGCCCATCGATGGCGAGCCGACCGTCGGTCTCCAGGTGGGATTCACCCCGTTGGTCAAAGCCGACCGCCTGGCCAAGGCGCTGGGAGTCAAGGAACTCTACGTCAAGAACGACACCGTCAACTATCCGACCCTGAGCTTCAAGGACCGCGTTGTGTCCGTGGCGCTGTCGCGGGCCCGTGAACTGGGTTTCAAAGTCGTGGCCTGTGCCTCGACGGGCAATCTGGCCAATTCCGTGGCCGCCAATGCCGCCTCGGCCGGCCTGGAGAGCTATGTGCTGATCCCGGCCGACCTGGAACAGAGCAAGGTGCTCAACAGCCTGGTTTACGGCACGAAGGTCGTGGGCATCCATGGCCCCTATGACCAGGTGAACCGCCTTTGTTCGGAGATCGCGGGCAAATACGGATGGGGTTTCGTGAACGTCAACCTCCGTCCCTATTATGCGGAAGGCTCCAAGACCATGGGCTTCGAGATCATGGAGCAGCTCGGATGGGAGATCCCGGCGCACACGGTGGTCTGCATGGCCTCGGGTTCGCTCCTGACCAAGATCCACAAATCCTACCAGGAATTCATCAAGACCGGCTTGGTCAGTGAAAAGCCGTTCACCATCCACGGGGCCCAGGCCACGGGGTGCAACCCGATCAGCCTCGCCCGGAAATCCGGGAGCGACCTGATCAAACCCCAGCCCAAGCCCAATACCATTGCCAAGTCCCTGGCCATCGGCACACCCGCCGACGGTTATTATGCGGTCAAGGTCATGGAACAGACCGGGGGTTCGGCCGAGGACGCGACCGATCCGGAGATCATCGACGGCATCAAGCTCCTGGCCGAGAACGAGGGGATCTTTGCGGAGACCGCCGGCGGCGTCACCGTGGCCTGTGCGAAGAAGCTCATCGATTCCGGGAAAATTCCCCGGAATGAGCCCATCGTTCTTTGCATCACCGGGCACGGGTTGAAAACGGCGGAAGCGGTGGCCAACCACATCGGCGCCCCCCGCTGCATCAACCCCAGCCTGCGCGAGTTCGACGGCCTGATTGCCGCCGAAACCGCCGCGGCCCGCTAATTTGGGATTGGGAACTTGAGATTTGTCGTTTAGAAAGGATTTATGCCCATTGCCGTGACCATCCCTCCGCCCCTGCGCGGACTGACCAACAACGCCGACACCGTGAACGCCGAGGGCGCCACGGTTGGCGAACTCATTGCCGACCTGGACAAGAATTTCCCGGGCATCGGTGACCGCATCCTCGATGCCAACGGCGCCATCCGCCGTTTTGTGAATATCTACGTCAACGGCGAGGACGTCCGTTTTCTGGAAGACAAGGCCACCCCGGTGAAGCCGACCGACGAAGTCAGCATTGTCCCGGCCATTGCCGGGGGTTGATTCCGCCCACAGTCCACTGACAACCGTCCACGGATACTATTATGAAAGGCAGATACTGGCTCAATTTTGATGCGGAGGCAGCGACCAAGCCCCTGCTTTACCACATGGCCAAGGCCTGCCCGGATGTGATGTTCGATGTCCGCCAGGCGACGGTGAACGAGAAAGTCGGCGTGATGGCTCTGGAGCTTGAAGGGGACCGGGAGAAGGTCAAATCGGCCATTTCCTGGCTGGAGAGCCAGGGTGTGACCGTCGAGCCGGTCGAGATTAACACCATCGAGGGTTAGCCAGACCCCCGAGGCTGCGGCAGGGCCTCTAATGCCGGTCGGGGGCAGGGTGGGGGGAGTCGATCCCGCGATAATATTTCCAAGTGGCTTGCCATCAAGTGGTTGCATTGGGTTGTTGAGAGCTGATTCGGAATTCTTCAGGGGGTCGTTTTGGCGTAAGGATGGCTTCGACTTCCAGCTCGGCCGTAGGGTTTGCCGGGCGCTACCCTTGGATGCTGAATAAAGCATTTCCGATGTCGAATTCATGGGTTTTGTGCCAACATTTTCCTTGATCGAAAAAAAAGATAAAAAAATAGGGGAAGGTGTTGACAGCCCTTCGGTGAATACCTAGAAATCTCGTTCCTCGTAATGCCAAAGAAGGCTCGGGACTGCACACGTGCAGCCGGGTCTTTTTACTCATTTGCGGGGAAAAAAGCCAGGTTTTGGACTCCAAGGGGGGTTCGACTCTGCCTACGTAGCTCAGTTGGTAGAGCACGTCCTTGGTAAGGACGAGGTCGACGGTTCAAGCCCGTTCGTAGGCTCAGTTTTAAAGGGTGCGGCCGGTGGGTCCGGGACGCGCCGACATGGAAAAGGACCCCAAAAATAAACGTAGTTTAGGAGACGCAAAAGCAGGTTAGACGGTTGTTAGATGCAGACCTAAAATCGCAGCAGGACACTATTTATGGCCAAAGAAGCATTCACGCGCAACAAACCCCACGTTAACATCGGCACCATCGGTCACGTTGACCACGGGAAAACCACTCTGACCGCAGCCATCTGCACCATCCTGGCCAAAAAGGGCCTGGCTGAGGCACGTGATTATTCTTCGATCGACAACGCTCCCGAAGAAAAAGAACGCGGGATCACGATCAACACCACCCACGTCGAATACCAGACCGATGCCCGCCACTACGCGCACGTCGACTGCCCCGGCCACGCTGACTATGTGAAGAACATGATCACCGGCGCCGCCCAGATGGACGGAGCGATCCTCGTTGTCTCCGCCGCCGACGGCCCGATGCCCCAGACCCGCGAGCACATCCTTCTCGCCCGCCAGGTCGGCGTTCCCGCCCTCGTGGTTTTCATGAACAAGGTCGATATGGTCGACGACAAGGAACTTCTGGACCTGGTCGAGCTCGAAGTCCGCGAACTCCTCTCCAAGTATGAGTTCCCCGGCGACACCATTCCGATCGTCAAAGGCTCGGCCCTCAAGGCCCTCGAGTCCGGCGATGCCAACAGCGAAGCCGCCAAGTGCATCCTCGAACTCATGGACGCTGTCGACAAATACATCCCCATGCCGGAACGTCCGAAGGACAAGCCCTTCCTGATGGCTGTGGAAGACGTCTTCAACATCGCCGGCCGCGGCACCGTCGCCACCGGCCGTGTCGAGCGCGGTATCCTCAACCGCAACGATGAAGTCGAAATCGTCGGCCTCCGTCCGACCGTCAAGACCGTCGTCACCGACATCGAAATGTTCCGCAAGATCCTCGACTCCGCCGAAGCCGGCGACAACGTCGGGATCCTGCTCCGCGGTGTGAAGAAGGAAGATGTCGAGCGCGGCCAGGTTCTGGCCAAGACCGGCAGCATCACGCCCCACACCAACTTCAAGGCCAACGTCTACGTCCTCTCGAAGGATGAAGGCGGCCGCCATACCCCGTTCTTCAACGGATACCGCCCCCAGTTTTACTTCCGCACCACGGACGTGACCGGCGTCGCCAAGCTCAAAGAAGGCGTCGAAATGGTCATGCCCGGGGACAACGTGGAACTGGACATCGAGTTGATCACCCCCATCGCCATGGAAGAATCCATCCGGTTCGCCATCCGCGAAGGTGGCCGCACCGTCGGTGCCGGTCGTGTGACGAAGATCAACAAGTAACACGCGGACAACAAACGGGTTTCCGGAAGGAGGGGAGAGCGGGACAAGGTCCCGGACTCCCCTTCGACCGTCCCCAACTAGGGCAGTAGCTCAATTGGTAGAGTAGCGGTCTCCAAAACCGTCGGTTGTGGGTTCGAGTCCCTCCTGCCCTGCGGGAACAGTATCGGAGTAGAAATGGAAAAATTGAATTTTGCCGGCCAGTGGTGGATCAGCATCACGCTTATCGTGCTGGGGACCCTTGCGCTTCTCCTTTGCCTCGGTTACCGCGCCGCCATCGCCAAGTTCTGGTCTGAAGTCCTCGTGGAACTGCACAAGTGCACCTGGCCCTGGGACCCTGAACAAACCGGCCTGCGCAAATACAAGATACTCATCGATTCCACCGTCGTGGTCTGCGTCGTCACCATCCTGTTGGCGGGCTATATCACCGGCTTCGACTTTTTCATCAATAAACTGGTCGCTTGGATGGTGACCTTTCAGGCGAATTGAATCACATGACGGACGAAACGACCCAGAATCCGGCCCCGGAGAAGGCCCAGACTTATCCGAGCCAGTGGTACGCCCTCCATGTGCTCTCCGGCCAGGAAAGCAATGTGGAGCGCCACATGCTCTCCAAGATCAAGACCGAGGAGTTGGGCGAATACGTCCATGAGATCGTCATCCCCACGGAGCGGGTCTTCGAGGTCAAGCGCGGCAAGAAGACCGAGATCACCCGCAAGCTTTATCCCGGCTACGTGTTCGTGAACATGTATCTCCTCGATGCGGAGAAACATCTCGTCGACAAGTCGTGGTATTTCGTCAAGGACACCCCCGGCGTCATCGGTTTCGCCAACGGCGACACGCCGATACCCATGCGTCCGGCGGAAGTCGAGGGCATGCTCTCCCAGATGAGGGAGAAGGAAGACAAAGTCGCCCCGAAGATGCTTTTTGTGGTCGGCGACCGTGTCCGTGTGGGCGACGGTCCCTTCGAGAGCCAGGAAGGCGTTATCGAGGAAGTCGACGAGGATCGTGGCCGCGTCCGCGTGGCTGTGAGCATTTTTGGCCGGTCCACCCCGGTTGAACTGGAATTCTGGCAGGTGGAAAAACTTTAATTAATTAGAAAGACCTATGGCAAAAGAAGTCACCGCAACCATCCGCCTGCAGATTCCCGCAGGCGCCGCTAACCCCGCACCCCCCGTGGGTCCCGCGCTCGGCCAGGCCGGCGTGAACATCATGGCGTTCTGCAAAGAATTCAACGCCAAGACCCAGAAGGATTCGGGAAACATCCTCCCCGTGGTCATCACGGTCTACAAGGACAAGACCTTCACCTTCATCACCAAGTCGCCCCCGGCCGCCATTCTCCTCAAGAAGGCCGCCAATGTCGCTTCCGGTTCCAAGGAACCCAACCGCATCAAGGTCGGCAAGGTCACCAAGAAACAGGTGATGGAAATCGTCAAGATCAAGAAAAAGGACCTCAACGCCCGCACGGACGAAGCAGCCTTCCGGATCATCGCCGGAACCGCCCGCCAGGCAGGCATTGAAATCAGCGACTAATCAAATTTGAATACAATCCCGGTGCCTCAGGCGCCGGGATGGTGTCGTAGGAGGGCCGGTGAAAATCCGGTCCGCTAGAACTACCAACCAGGAATAAACATGGCCCAAAAAGGAAGCAAAAGATACCGCAAGGCTTTGGAGCTCATCGACCGCTCCAAACAATACCGTCTCTCCGAGGCGGTCACCCTGCTCAAGAAACTGCCTGTCACCAAGGTGGATCAAACCGTCGAAATCAACTTCAGCCTCGGCGTGGATCCGCGCCAGAGCGACCAGATGGTGCGCGGCACCGTTGCCCTGCCCAACGGCTCGGGCAAAAAAGTCCGCGTTCTGGTGTTCGCCACCGGCAAAGCCGCCGAAGCGGCCCGCGAAGCCGGCGCCGAATTTGTCGGCTTCGAGGACCTGATCAAGAAGGTCACCGAAGGATTCCAGGATTTCGACGTCGCCGTGGCCACGCCCGAAGCGATGACCGAAGTGCGCAAATTGGGCAAAGTCCTCGGACCCCGCGGGCTCATGCCCAATCCCAAGACCGGCACCGTCACCGAGGACACCGCCAAAGCCGTGCGCGAATGCAAGGCCGGACGCGTCGAGTTCAAAGTGGACAAGGCCTCCAACGTCCACATCGTCTGCGGCAAGGTCTCGTTCGACGAGAAATTGCTCACCGAAAACGTCCAGGCGGTTATTGACGCCATCATGCGTGTCAAGCCCTCCACCGCCAAAGGCAAATACGTCAAAAACTGTGTGCTTAGCGCAACCTATGCGCCCGGCATCAAACTTGAGTTGGCCTCGTCCAACTGATCCGGAAAAAAACCATGAGACCTGAAAAAGCCAATATCGTCCAAGATATCCAGTCATGGATCAAGGGATCGCCCTACGTCATCGTCGTTGATTACACCGGCATGACCGTGGAGCAGTTCAGCGAACTTCGCAACCGCCTCTCGGAAGTGCAGAGCGAATTCCACGTTGTCAAAAACACCTTCCTCCGCCGCGCCCTCGGTAACGAGAGCCGCCCGGACCTGGAAGCCCATCTCCAGGGCCAGACCGCGGTTGCTTTCGGCAAGTCCGACATGTCTTCCGCGGCCAAGATCCTGAAAAACTTCAAGGCCGAGTTCACGAAGCCTGTCATCCGCGCCGGCCTGCTCGACTCCGTCGAGCTGGACGCCAAGGGTGTGCTGGCCATCGCCGATCTCCCGCCCAAAGCGGTGCTCCAGGCGCAGCTCCTCGGACTGCTCCAGACCCCCGCCACCCGGCTGGCCTCCATCCTCAATATCCCCGCCACCCAATTGGCCCAAGTGGTCAAAGCCAAGGTGGAAAAAGGAGCATAAGCAGAAAACCTTTGGTCCCGCTCCGGCGGGGCTGAAACAACAAAAAAGGCAAGTGTTTGCCCTAGCCCGGAAGCCTTTCCGGGATAATTCGACAGCGGGTGCTGTCGGCTAGGCGGACCAAAGCAGAGGCCGTACACCCCGGTGGACGGCCCAAGAAAGAAAAAAACATGTCAGCGAACCTGGAAACCCTGGTTGAATCACTCAGCGCTCTCACCGTCGTGGAAGCCGCCGAACTCGTTAAGAAACTTGAAGAGAAGTGGGGCGTCAGTGCCGCCGCTCCCGTCGCCGTGGCCGCAGCGCCCGCCGCTGGTGGAGCCGCCGCAGCACCCGCTGAAGAAAAAACCGCCTTTGATGTCATCCTCACCGAGGCTGGCGCCAACAAAATTGGCGTGATCAAGGAAGTCCGCGCGGCCGTCCCCGGCCTGGGCCTGGCTGAAGCCAAAGCCCTTGTCGAAGGCGCCCCGAAGACCCTCAAAGAAGGTGCGACCAAGGAAGAAGCAGCCGAGATCAAGAAAAAGATCGAAGCCGCCGGCGCCAAAGTCGAAATCAAGTAAGTTCATTCTTACCCACCGTTTTCCGGGGGAGGGTCGTTCCTCCCCCGGCTTTCGGGCCTTACGCCTCAAACTGAACGACACCAACCGACACCGAACGACAGTCAGAGAACGATCAAGGAAAACATATGGCCACAGCCCACACCGGAGAACGCATCAATTTCGGCACCATCGCCGATGCGATCGAAATTCCCAACCTCATTGAGGTCCAACTCAAATCGTACAGCGATTTCCTCCAGCTCGAGGTGGATGCGAAAAAGCGCAAGGGCGACGGATTGCAGGCCGTTTTCACCGAGGTTTTCCCCATCGAAAGTTACGACGAAAAGATCAAGCTTGAGTTCGTGAACTACGAAATCCAGGAGCCGAAGATGGCCGACCTGGAATGCCAACGGGAAGGTGTCACCTTCTCGGCCCCCCTTTATGTCACCTTCCGTTTGAACAACGAAGGAAGCATCCTCGAAGAGAAGGTCTACATGGGCGAACTGCCCATGATGACCCTGAGCGGCACCTTCATCGTCAATGGCGCCGAACGCGTCGTTGTCAGCCAGCTCCACCGGAGCCCGGGCATCTGCTTCGAATCCAGCATCCACGCCAACGGCAAAACCCTCTACTCTTTCCGCATCATTCCCGACCGCGGCAGCTGGTTGGAAGTCGCCTTCGACACCAGCGACCTGCTCTACGTCCATTTGGACCGCAGGAAACGCCGCCGGAAATTCCTCCTCACCACCTTCCTGCGTGCCCTCGGGTACAGCAGCAATGAGGAAATCATCAGCCTTTTCTACCAGATCGAGACCCTCAAGCTGAAGGCCGAACTGGATGAGACGGAGATCACCACCAAGGTGCTGATCGAGGAAATCCGCGACACGGCGAACCAGGACCTGGTTGTCGGCCGCGCCTTCGAGCCCCTGACGAAGACCACCGTCCGCCAGCTCCTCGACCTCGGCATCACCGAAGTCCAGGTGGTTGACGTCACGCACGACGACACCATTATCCGCTGTCTCAAGAAGGACCCGACCTCCGACAGCGAATCCGCCCTCAAGGACATTTACAAGCGCCTCCGCCCCGGGGATCCGCCAACCGTCACCAACGCCAAAGCCCTGCTCAAGCGCCTCTTCTTCGACCCGAAGCGCTACGACATCGGCCGCGTCGGACGTTACAAGATCAACCAGAAGCTCGGTCTGGGCGTCGACATCGACACCCGCACCCTGACCAACGACGACGTGGTCGCCGCGACCAGCTACGTGATCAGCCTCCGCCACGGGGAGGGGAGCACCGATGACATCGACCACCTGGGCAGCCGCCGCGTGCGTGCCGTCGGGGAACTCCTTGCCAACCAGTGCCGCACCGGCCTGGCCCGCACCGAGCGCCTGGTCAAGGAACGTATGACGCTGTTCGACGTCAACACCGAGGGGATGACCCCGCACAAGTTGATCAACCCGAAAGCGCTCTCCGCCGTCATCCGTGACTTCTTCGGACGCAGCCAGCTCTCGCAGTTGATGGACCAGACCAACCCGTTGTCGGAGCTGACCCACAAGCGCCGCCTCTCGGCCCTTGGACCCGGAGGTCTCAGCCGCGACCGCGCCGGTTTCGAAGTCCGCGACGTGCATCCGTCCCACTACGGCCGCATCTGCCCGATTGAAACGCCTGAAGGTCCGAACATCGGCCTGATCTCGTCGATGTCGACCTTTGCCCGGATCAACGAATTCGGTTTCCTCGAGACCCCCTACCGGAAAGTCACCAACGGGAAAGTCACCGCCCAGATCGACTATCTGACGGCTGACCAGGAAGAACAGTTCGTCGTCGCGCAGGCCAACGCCTTGCTCGACAAGGACGGACGTTTCACGACCCCCCGGGTTTCGGTCCGCTATCGCGGCGATTTCCAGGAAGTCGAACCCGAGAACATCCATTACATGGATGTCTCGCCGAAGCAGCTTGTCTCCGTGGCCGCGGGTCTCATCCCGTTCCTCGAGCACGATGACGCCAACCGCGCGCTCATGGGCTCGAACATGCAACGCCAGGGCGTTCCGCTGATCGTCTCCGAATCCCCGCTCGTCGGCACCGGCCTCGAAGGCCGGGTGGCCCGCGATTCCCGCGCGGTCGTCGTCTCCGAAGGCGCCGGCAAAGTGGCCTCGGTCTCGGCCAACGAGATCATCGTCACCAAGGACGGCGAACTCCCCGAGGGCAAGAAAAAGGTCAAGCACGACCCGGAAAACGGCATCTATGTCCACTTCCTGCGCAAGTTCATGCGCTCGAATGCGGGCACCTGCGTCAACCAGCGCCCGATCGTCCGCAAGGGCGAACGCGTTGGCAAGGGCCAGGTCATTGCCGACGGTCCCTGCACCGACAAGGGTGAACTCGCCCTCGGCCGGAACGTGCTCGTCGCGTTCATGCCCTGGAACGGTTACAACTTCGAGGACGCCATCCTCCTGAGCGAGCGCATCGTCAAGGACGACGTCTACACCTCGATCCACATCGAAGAATTCGAAATCTCCGCCCGCGACACCAAGCTCGGGCCGGAAGAAATCACCCGTGACATCCCGAACGTGGGCGACGAAGCCCTCAAGAATCTCGGTCCGGACGGTGTGGTCCGCATCGGCGCCGAAGTCGGCCCCGGGGACATCCTCGTCGGCAAGATCACGCCCAAGAGCGAAACCGAACTCGCCCCCGAAGAACGCCTCCTGCGCGCCATCTTCGGTGAAAAGGCCGCCGACGTGAAGGACTCGTCCCTCGTCGTCCCCTCGGGTTCGACCGGCATCGTCATGGATGTGAAGGTCACCGCCGGCAACAGCAAGGTGTCGAAGCTCGAGAAGCTCTCGCCCACCGAAGCCAAGCGCCAGCAGAAAACCATCACCGACAAATACGACAAGAAGAAGGCCGAGCTGACCGAGGAACTGACCCAGTCGCTCTCCAACATCCTGCTCAACGAAAAAATCCCGTTGGACGTGGTCAATGCGGAAACCGGCGAGATCATCATTCCCGCCAACCGCAAGATCACCAAGACCCTGCTCCGGAAGATGGCGGCGGTCTATGACCACATCGACATCGACCCGAGCCCGATCCGGATCAAGATCCGCGAGATCATCGGCACGTTCGAGAACAAGTTCGCCCAGCTCGACAACGAGCGCGACGTGGAACTCGACCGCGTGGAAGCGGGGGATGATGTCGATCCTGGGATCATCAAGCAGGTCAAAGTTTATGTTGCCTCGAAGCGTAAGCTCTCCGTGGGTGACAAGATGGCCGGTCGCCACGGGAACAAGGGCGTGGTGGCGAAGATCGTCCCCGAAGCCGATATTCCCTACCTCCCGGATGGAACCCCGGTGGACATCGTCCTGAACCCGCTCGGCGTGCCTTCGCGCATGAACGTGGGCCAGGTGCTCGAAACCCACCTCGGCATCGCGGCCAAGGCCCTTGGATTCAAGGTTGCCACCCCGGTGTTTGACGGCATCAAGGAAGCCCAGATCCGCGACTATCTCAAGGAAGCCAAGTCCAAGGACCGGGATTTCCATGTGGATGACGACGGCAAGAGCTACCTCTACGACGGCCGCACGGGTGACCGTTTCGACCAGCGTGTCGTGGTCGGCCAGATCTACATGCTCAAACTCGGCCACATGGTCGCGGACAAGATCCACGCCCGCGCCGTCGGACCCTACTCGCTCGTCACCCAGCAGCCGCTGGGGGGCAAGGCGCAGTATGGCGGACAGCGCTACGGCGAAATGGAAGTCTGGGCCATGGAAGCCTACGGCGCCGCCTACACCCTCCAGGAACTCCTGACGGTGAAGTCGGACGACGTGGCCGGCCGCACCCGGATTTACGAAAGCATTGTCAAGGGCGACAACTCGCTCTCGGCGGGCACCCCGGAATCCTTCAACGTTTTGATCAAAGAAATGCAGAGCCTGTGCCTCGACGTGAAAGTCGGCGAACGGACGAACGATTCCAACGATGAGTTGGAAGCGGGCAACTTCGAATCGGCCGCCTGAACCAGAGCACACCCCACAACACGGAATATCGACCATGAGCAGAGAAACCCAGACAGCACGTGAAGTCCTCGGAGCCGAAAAATCAGTCGGCTTCGACCAGGTGGCCATTTCGGTCGCCTCCCCGGAAACCATCCTTTCCTGGAGCCGGGGCGAGGTGAAGAACCCCGAGACCATCAACTACCGGACGTTCAAGCCCGAAAACGGGGGTCTCTTCTGCCAGCGCATTTTCGGACCCGTGAAGGATTACGAATGCGCCTGCGGAAAGTACAAGCGCATCAAGTACAAGGGCGTGATCTGCGACCGTTGCGGCGTGGAAGTCACCGTCGCCCGCGTCCGCCGCGAGCGCATGGGCCACATCGAACTGGCCGTGCCGGTTTCCCATATCTGGTTCTACAAGTGCATGCCCAGCCGCATCGGCCTGATGATGGACATGACCGCCCGTGATCTCGAGCGGGTGATCTACTACGAAGATTACCTCGTGATCGAATCCGGCCAGACCCCGCTGGAATCCCGCCAGCTGCTCAGCGAAACCGAATTCCGCGAAGCCCAGGACCAGTACGGGGAAGATGCCTTCACCGCCAAGATGGGTGCCGAGGCCATCCGCGATTACCTCAAGCAGCTCGATCTCGACGCCGTGGCCCAGGAATTGGAAGCGTCCCTTGGCACGACCAAGAGCAAGCAGCTCCGCAAGAAACTGGCCAAGCGCCTCAAACTCGTGGGTGGCTTCATCAGCTCCAGCACGCGCCCGGAATGGATGATCCTGGAAACCCTCCCGGTGATCCCCCCGGACCTGCGCCCGCTCGTCCCCCTCGAAGGCGGACGTTTCGCCACCTCCGATCTGAACGATCTTTACCGCCGCGTCATCAACCGCAACAACCGGTTGCGCACGCTGCTGCAGTTGAAGACCCCCGAGGTCATCATCCGCAACGAAAAGCGCATGCTCCAGGAGGCGGTCGACGCCCTCATGGACAACGGTCGCCACGGCCGCCCGGTCACGGGTGCGGGCAACCGGCCCCTCAAGTCCCTGTCCGACATGCTCAAGGGCAAGACCGGACGTTTCCGCATGAACTTGCTCGGCAAGCGCGTGGACTACTCCGGACGTTCCGTCATCGTCATCGGCCCCGAACTCAAACTGCACCAGTGCGGTTTGCCGAAGAAGATGGCCCTCGTTCTCTTCGAACCTTTCATCATCCGCCGCCTCAAGGAAATGGGCTACGTCCATACCGTGCGCAGCGCGAAGAAGCTCATCGAGCGCCGCGAGCCCGTCGTCTGGGACATCCTGGAAGAAGTCACCCAGGGTCACCCGGTTCTTCTGAACCGCGCCCCCACGCTCCACCGCTTGTCGGTCCAGGCTTTCGAGCCCACCCTGATCGAAGGCGAAGCCATCCGCATCCACCCGCTCGTTTGCACGGCCTACAACGCCGACTTCGACGGTGACCAGATGGCGGTCCACGTCCCGTTGTCCGTCGAAGCCCAGTTGGAGGCGCGTGTGTTCATGCTCGCCCCGAACAACATCTTCGGCCCCTCCAACGGCAAGCCCATCACCACGCCCTCGCAGGACATCACGCTCGGCGCGGCCTACCTCACGGCCAAGCCCCGCCGCCTCAAGGGTGAAAACAAGGATGCGCGCAAGCCCCTCTTTGACTGCCCCGAGGAAGTGGTCTTCGCCATCACCGAGAAGGTGATCGGCGTCCACGACCCGATCCTCTACAAGAACCCCGACCTCGGCAAAGACACCGTCTTCGGCGACAAAAACACCCGCATGCTCGACACGACGGCCGGCCGTGTTCTCTTCAATGAGATCTGGCCCGACCCGCTCGGGTTCTACAACAAGTCCGCCGGCAAGAAAGCCATCGGCGAACTCATCCACCGCTGCTACCAGAAGTGCGGCCACGATGAGACCGTCGCAATCCTCGACCGGCTCAAGTCGCTCGGTTTCCAATACGCCACCCGCGCCGGTATCTCCATGGGTATCGACGACATGATCATTCCCGAGGAAAAAGTCGGGATCGTCAAGCGCGCGCACGACCAGGTTGGTACCGTTGAAAAACAATACCGCATGGGTGCCATCACCGACGGTGAGCGCTACAACAAGATCGTCGACATCTGGACCCAGGCGACCGAAGAAGTCTCCAGCGTCATGTTCCGCACCCTGGAACACAACAAGGCCCGGACCGAAATCAACCCGGTGTTCCTCATGGTCGATTCCGGCGCCCGCGGTAACCGCAACCAGGTCCGCCAGCTTGCCGGTATGCGCGGTCTGATGGCCAAGCCCTCCGGCGAAATCATCGAACGCCCGATTCTGGCCTCGTTCCGCGAAGGTCTCTCGGTGCTGGAATACTTCATCTCCACGCACGGCGCCCGCAAGGGGTTGGCCGACACCGCCCTCAAGACCGCCGACTCGGGTTACATGACCCGCAAGCTGGTCGACGTCGCCCACGACGTCATCATCACCGAAGAAGACTGCGGAACCGTCAAGGGTATCTGGGTCAAGACGGTCTATGAAGGGGAGGACGAAATCGTCCGCCTGCGCGACCGTATCCTCGGCCGTGTCTCCTGCGACGACATCGTGGACCCGGTTTCCGGCAAGCTGGTTGTTTCCGCGAACGAACTGATCGACGAACTCAAGGCGGAAGCCATCGAGAAACTCGGCCAGGAACGCGTCCGCATCCGCTCGGTGCTCACCTGCGAAACCCGCCGCGGCGTTTGTGCTTCCTGCTACGGCCTCAACCTGGCCAGCATGCGCCCGGTCAAGCTCGGGGAATCGGTCGGCATCATCGCCGCCCAGTCCATCGGCGAGCCCGGCACGCAGTTGACCATGCGTACGTTCCACATCGGTGGCACGGCTTCGCAGGTCTTCAAACAGCCCCAGATCAAGGCCCGTCACGACGGGGCGATCCAATACTCGGAAGACCTCCGTTATGTGGAAAGCCGCGAGGGCAAATTCATCGTCCTCAACAAGAGCGGTTCCGTCAGCGTCCATGCTGACGACGGCCGCGAACTTGAGCGCTACACCCTGGTCCTCGGTGCGGAAATTTCCATCGCACCCGGCGGCAAGGTCAAGAAGGGCTCCGTGTTCGTCGAGTGGGATCCCTACAACGTTTCCATCCTGAGCGAGAAGTCCGGTAAAATTGAATTCCGCGACATCATCGACGGGGTGACCATGAAGCGTGAAGTTGACGAGGCCACCAAGCTTGTCGGCACCGTGATCATCGAGCACAAGGAAGACCTGCATCCGCAGATCGTCATCCTGGGTGATGATGGAGCCCCCCAGGCGGCCTATTCCATCCCCGCGGGAGCGCACATCGAGGTCAAGGAAGGCCAGCGTGTCCAGGCCGGCGAACGCCTTGCCAAGACCCCCCGCAAGGTGGCCAAGACCAAGGACATCACCGGCGGTCTTCCCCGTGTGGCCGAGCTTTTCGAAGCCCGCAAACCCAAGGATGCGGCCGAGATCGCCAAGATCGACGGTGAAGTCAACCTGGGCGGCACCTCGCGCGGCAAAAAGCTCCTCATCATCCGCGACCGGGAAACCGGGCTGGAAGAAGAGCACCAGATTCCGCTCTCCAAGCACCTTATTGTTTACCAGGGTGACCTGGTCAAGAAGGGGCAGCAGCTCACGGAAGGCCCGGTTGTTCCGCACGAAGTGCTGGAAGTCTGCGGACCGCAAGAGTTGCAGGAATACCTCGTCAACGAAGTGCAGGAGGTTTACCGCCTCCAGGGCGTGGAAATCAACGACAAGCACATCGAAACCATTGTCCGCCAGATGCTGCGCAAGGTGAAGGTTACCGAACCCGGTGACACCTCCTTCCTCTGGGGCGACCAGGTTGACCGTTTGGTGTTTGAAGAAGAGAACAAGAAGATCGCGGACAAGGGCGGTATGCCCGCGGAAGCGACCCCGGTTCTCCTCGGCATCACCAAGGCCTCCTTGGAAACGGAGAGCTTCATCTCCGCCGCCAGCTTCCAGGACACCACCCGCGTCCTCACCGATGCGGCCACCCTGGGCAAGACGGACAACCTCCGCGGCTTCAAGGAAAACGTCATCATGGGACACCTCATCCCGGCCGGAACCGGTTTCCACCTTTACCGCCGCATCAAGCTGGTGCAGCTCGGCGAAGAAGTGGGCGAACCGCTTGTCGGCCTGGAAGACAAAGCCGAGTCCGATCTGGCCGCGGCCAAGGTGGCCCTGGACATCCCGCCGGCCCTCGCGGGCTGATGTCGGATCGAACCTGACCCATCAAAAAACCCTCCCGGAAACGGGAGGGTTTTTTCTTTGAATGAACTGCGGGCTATTCAATGGAACAGGGTATTACCCATGCCCCCCGGGGCGGATCAATGGGTTACCCTCAGGCGAATGAACCGGGCAGGGGAATCCTTCATGGGCTGGGAGTCCTGAACCTTGACCTGGATGGCCGGGCCGCTGCCACTTTCGGTCACGTTGCCTGCGGGCGACCATGCCCCAAGGCTGAAGGTGCACAACGGAGTCCACCCGCTGGCGAGGCTCAAATCATTGCTGACTTCGACCACATAGGTGAGATCCTCCGCCAGGGTATTCCGCGTGAAGTCAAAGGTCATGGTGGCATTTTCGGAAACCGGCGTTTGGCCGAATTGCGGCAGGTCCATGGTGGATGCGGAATACGGATCCATTCCCAGCGCATAGGCCATGAGGTTGTCGATTCCGGCTGCGTTGTTCACCACGTTGTCGTCGGAGAGTGATGCCGGGGGATTGGATCCGAAGTGGGTGGTTTTCCAGTCCGAATAGGGAGTCAGAATAGTCAGGGAAAGTGTGGCGGAACCGGTCCCCCCGGTATTGGTGGCTTCCACATGGATGTCGAACGTTCCGGTTTCGATCGGAGTACCCGTAATCAGGCCGGTGGAGGGATTGATGTCGAGGCCGGACGGCAATCCCGTGGCGCTGTAGCCCGTCGGGCTGTTGGTGGCCGCGATTTGATGGCTGAATTCCCGGCCCTGGACCGCCATGACGGTCAGCACACTGGTGATGCCTGGCGGCGGCGGATGGATCGTAAGAACCAAAGTCGCCGAGGTCGTGCCGGCAGCATTGGTCGCGCTGATGGTGGGGGTGAAGGTGCCGCTCACGTTGGGGGTGCCGGAAATCAACCCGGTGGCGGGGTCGATGCTGAGATCGGTGGGAAGTCCGGTTGCGTCGTAACTGGCCGGATTGTTGTCCGCGGAGATGGTGTAGTTGAAGGCATAGCCATCGGTGCCCGTGGCTGTCAGGCTGCTGGTGATGACCGGCGTAGGCTGTGATACCCCCCGTGATATCCGGCAGTTGTTGCTGTCCACGACGTAAACCGCACCGTTGGCACCGATCCCAATGCCGTAGGGAAGATTGAATCTCGCGCCATTGCCCGTGCCATCGGCCGTTCCGGTCGACCCCGGGCTGCCCCCGATGGTGGTGACCATCCAACCGGTTCCGGAAGGTGTCATTTTGCGGATGGTTTGGTTGAGCGAATCGCCCACGTAGAGATTGCCTGCCGTGTCGATGGCCAGGCCGTAGGGATTGTAAAACCTTGCGGTGCCCCCGATTCCATCCACAGCGCCGGATTTGGTCGCAGATCCCGCCACTGTCGTGACCACGCCCGCGGGTGTGATCCTGCGGATGGTGTGGTTCAGGAGATCCGCGACATAGACATTGCCGCCGCCATCGACCGCCAGGCCCCGGAGGGTATTGAACCGCGCGGCGCTTCCCGTGCCGTCCGCCGAACCGGCCGACCCGGGCGAGCCCGCCAGGGTGGTGACCACACCCTCGGGAGTCATTTTGCGAACGGTATGGTTGCTTGTGTCCGCGATATAGACATTGTCATTGGCATCCACTGCGAGACCGCGGGGGGTGTTGAATCGTGCGGCGCTTCCCGTGCCGTTTGCCGAACCGGCCGACCCGGGGGAACCCGCCAGGGTGGTGACCACTCCTGCCGGCGTGACCTTGCGGATGGTGTGGTTTCCAGAGTCGGCCAAAATGATGTTGTTATCATGATCCACCGCGACAGCCCGGGGCACGTTGAATCGTGCGGCACTACCGGTTCCATCCGCCGACCCGGCCAACCCGGGAGATCCCGCGAGGGTGGTGACCTCGCCCGCCGGCGTGACCTTGCGGAGGGTATGGCTGAGGGAATCCGCCACATACACATTGCCGCCCAGATCCACCGCCAGGGGAACAGCGCCGGTGTTGAATCTCGCATCGCTGCCGGTGCCATCCAATGTTCCCATCAGCCCGGGCGATCCCGCGAAATTGCTCCAGTGGTATGCGGGCAGTACGGTGAGGGTCAGAGTTATGCTGCCCGTGCCGACCGTATTGGTGGCGGCGATGACCGCGGAAAAAATTCCGCTTTGTGTCGGTGACCCACTGATGACGCCGGTCAGCGGGTCTGCCGCCAGTCCGTCGGGTAATCCTGTCGCGCTGAATCCGGACGGGTAGTTGGCCGCCGTTATGTAGTAGGTGAACGCGGACCCGGCGACCGCACCGGCAGCCGGGTCACTGGTGATCACAGGTGCCGCCACGGGCGGAGGGCTTGAAACCGTCAATACCCATGTTGCGGATCCCGTGCCCCCCGCATTGGTTGCGCTGATGGTGGAATAAAAGGTTCCGGTCGATGTCGGGGTGCCGGTAATCAAACCCGTGGTGGTGTTCACGCCCAATCCATCGGGCAGGCCGGTTGCGTTGAAGCTGTCCGGGCTGTGGGTCGCCGTGATCGTATAGTTCAATACCGCATCCGTGGTTGCAACGGCGGTCAGGGCGCTGGTGATCACCGGGGGAGGGGGCAGGATGGTCAGCACCAGGTTCGCGGATCCCTGGCCGAACGAGTTGGTGGCGCTGATGACGCAGGTGAAAGTGCCGGCCGTGGTGGGTGTGCCCGAAATCAAACCGGTGCCGGAGTCCACCGTCAGACCGTCGGGCAATGCGGTTGCATTGAAGCTTTCAGGATTGTTGGTGGCGGTGATCTGGTAGCTGAAGGCACCGCCTTGGGTGGCGCTTGCCGACGCCGGGCTGGTGATTGCGGGCTGGGGGGGGAGGACGGTCAGCACAAGGGTGGCGGTGCCTGTGCCCACCGGATTGGTGGCGCCGAGGGTGATGAAGTAGGTGCCCAACGTGGTGGGTGTGCCGGAAATCACACCGGTGCCGGGATCCACGACCAGGCCGTCGGGCAGCCCGTCCGCATGGAAGCTTTCGGGATTGTTGGAGGCGGTGATGGCATAGCTGAAGGCGGTGCCCTGGGTGGCGGTGGCTGCCAAGGTGCTGGTGATCGCCGGGGAGGGGAAGTATTCGTAGGCCCCCAGGTCATAAGGAGCGGTGCGTGTCCGGCCGAGGATGTCAATCGCAGGCGCATTGGCGGTGGAGCCCGCATTCACCGCCGGTGCCGTTGGGCGGAGCGAAAAGCTGAAGTTGGCATAATTGGCAAAGTAGGTGCCATAAGCGGTAGTGGCGGTGTTGTGGTCGATGGTTCCCGCTGTGGCCGGCATGCTGGCAGCGCTCGTGCTGATATTGTTCCGCACGATGTTCCCGCTGCATTTGACCGGCCAGGGGACGCCGGTGGACACGTCCTTGTGTTCGTGGATCAGGATCCAGGGCCGCACCGAAGACGATCCTGCCGCGGCATTTTCCACCACGGTATTGTTGACGATGGTACAGTTGATCGCTCCATAAAGCGAAATGCCGTGGTAGGTTTTCGAGGAAATGACGTTGTTCTCGATCAGCCATCCTTCGAACATACCGTCAAAACATCCCACACCCTGCGGGGATGCCTTCAGGGGCTGGTTGGGGTCGGTATGGCTGATGAACACATTGCCCCGGACCGTCACGCGGTAAACGGTGCCGGTGCCCACTTTGCCGTCCGATCCCACGGACCAGCTTTGGAAAAAATCGTCGTGGTTGGAATCACTGACGAAACTGTTCATGAGGGTGTTGTACTCGAAGACCGTGTCGTCGGACAGGACGCGAGAGGCGTCGTTGTAAAAATTGGTGAGGGTATTGTGGGATACCAGCGAGAACACGGCAGTTCTTTGCAGGCTGATGCCGAAACTGACGTTTTGGAGGATGTTATTGGCGATGATCGAGTGGCTGCCGGAGACGTTGATGGCACTTCCCTTGCCCAGCTTGGTCTGCCAATCGGTCACGGACCAGTTGGTGATATCCTTGGCCCCTCTGATCAGGCAGTTTTGCAGGGTGATGTAGCTGGTGCCGCCCTGGATATCGACAATATTGCCGGTCACATAGGTATCCGGTGCGGCATTCGCCGGGCAGATATCCAGGCCGGAAATGACCATTTGGGACGAGGAATTGATCACCAGGGTCTTCAATTCGGGATTGGCTCCCGTGTCCGGCTGGATGGTCAGCGAGTTGTAACCCTTGATGTACGGTGCCCCGTGATACCCCGAGCGGAGGTAAATCACATCTCCCGCGGCGAAGGTTTTCTTGGCGGTGAAGACCGCTTCCAGGGTGCTCCATGGACTTGCCGAAGTGCCGGGGTTGCTCATGCTCCCGGTGGCCGGGTCGACGTAATAGGAAGCGGCACGGGCCGCAGGGCCGGCGAGAAACGCCAGTCCCAAGGCCATGATCCGGATAAATCCCACCCAAATCCCGGCGGGAATTGGGCGTGATGACAGGAAGGCCGACATCAATATATGTTAGCGACCGACAAAAAACATGTAAATCCAATGTTTGATCAGCTGGAAACAGTGCGGCTAACAGCACAAGCCAAGCTTCCGGGTATCCGTTGCGGTCTCAGCGTCCGTTTTGTCCCTGCCTGATGAAATGCCGCAGGTTCCAGACCCATCCCACGCGTTCGGAAAACAAATAGAGCCCGGCGGCACCAAACAAGAGAATAGGGCTCCAGACCGCCAGCCAGGGCGAAAGGCGCTTCCCGTTTCCAAGGTTCTTTGAAAACTCGAGGCAGAGGATGAAAAATGCCAGGACCAGGATGCAGTGAAATACGGCCGTGGCCTTGCTTCTGCGGTCATGATTGATGGCCAGGGCGAAGGCGAACAGGCACAGTACAGGGCACATGAACGGATAGGCCATACGGTAATAATATTCGGTTTGGTAAGGGGCAATTTTCCCGGAAGAAATGAGGGGGGCCATATCCAGGAAGTTTTTCAATTCCGGCCACGCCATGCCGACAGCAGGGCGCATAACGGCCACCAGTTGCTGCGGGCTTTCATTGAGGAAGGGGGCGTCCAATTGCACCAGATCTTGCGGAGTCTGGGAACTGCCATCGCGGTTGAATTCGACCTTCCGCACCCCGGCAAAATCCCAATAACCATTTTTGAACTCGCCCCGGGCCGCAAATATTTTGGTCCGGTCCCGTCCAAGATCATCCGGCAGAAGGACTTCCAGTTGCTTCGCGGTGTTGTTTTCCAAGTTGATTTTCTGGGCATACCAAAGTGCCCCGGTCGTGGGATTCTTGTAAACCACCTTGGTGAAAAGGTTCGAAACCCCGGGCCGGTTTTCCAATTTATCCGAGATGGCCTGCCGCATGGCCCCTGCCTGGGGTGAGAGGCGGTAAAAAAGCCCGAATTGGATGCCCATCACAAGCAGGGAAACCAGGAAAAAGGGGATGGCCACACGGGCCAGCCCGGTGCCGGCTGACTCGAGGGAAGTCAGCTCCCGGCTGCCCGACCAGGTTACCAGGACGGTGATGACCGAAAGGAAGTAGGCTGCGGGGATGACTTCCTGGAATATGGCCGGGGCGGGGAGGATGTAGTATTGGATCAGGGTCCAGAATCCCGTCTTGTTTTTGATGATGTCGGGCAGGGTGTCGAAAAGATCGATCACAATGAAAAGGCAGTAAAAGGCCACAAGGCAGAAAACCAGGGGGCGGACCAGGGTGGTCAGGATATAACGGTCAATTAATTTCATGACAGGGGATGGGGGAGCACGTAAATTCTTCCGATGATTTCCCATCTTTCCGGTCAAACAGGGAAAATGCAAGAACGCTCAGTCTTGTCTGAATGGCGATTTGCAGGCCGTTTGGGTCAAATGGCGGGTTTGAGTGGACGTCATTTCACCGAATCGGCCTGCGGGGTTTCATCCGGAAGATCCGAACCATGAGTGCCCTGGCCGACAAGCTTCAGTCCGTTTTCAAGACCATCCGGGGCTACGGGAAGCTCACCGAGTCCAATATCGGTGAGGCCCTGCGCGAGGTCCGGATGGCCCTGCTGGCCGCCGACGTCAATTACCAGATTGCCAAACAATTCTGTGACCGGGTCAAGGAGCAGGCCCTCGGGGTGGAAGTCCAGCAGAGCATCCGCCCCGGCGAACTCTTCGTCAAGATCGTCCATGACGAGTTGCTGGCGCTATTCTCCAGGCAGGACGGGGCAATCCCGGCCAAGCGGCCTCTCCGCCTGGCCCTGTGCGGTTTGAACGGCGCCGGGAAAACGACCACGGCGGCCAAGCTGGCCCTGTTCCTCAAGGAACGGAGGGAGCGGGTGGTTCTGGTGGCCGCAGACCTGAGCCGGCCCGCAGCAGCCGACCAACTGGCTGTGCTGGGCGGAAAGATCGGGGTTCCGGTGATCCGGCCCCAGCCCGGGCAAAGTCTGGCCGGGTATCTTGCCGATGCCGGGGAGCAGGCCAAGGCTTCCAGCCCGTCCGTGGTCATTTATGATCTGGCCGGCAGAACTGAACTCAATGATGAGCTCCTGGATGAACTGGAAAACGCCATCAACCTCATCCAGCCAGATGAGTCCCTCCTGGTGGCCGATGCGGCGCTTGGCCAAGCCGCCGTCGCCGTGGCCAAAGCCTTCCAAGGTCGCGCCCGCCTGACGGGCTTGGTGCTCTCAAAATTCGATGGAGATGCCCGTGGCGGATCGGCTTTTTCGTTACAGGAGGTCACCGGTTGCCCGATCAAGTTTTTGGGTACGGGCGAAAAACTGGAGGATTTTGAGGAATTTGAGGCGGATCGGTTGGTCAAGCGGCTTTTGGGGATGGGGGACCTTTACGGTTTGGCCCAAAAAGTCCAGGAAACCATCGATTTGGAGGATTCGGCCAAGCTGGAGGAAAAGCTCAAAAAGGAGGCCTTCGACCTACAGGACTTCCAGGATCAGATGCGGATGTTGCGCAAATTGGGACCTTTGCAGAATCTACTTGGCATGATCCCCGGCATGGGTAGCATTTCAAATTCCGCAGTCGACGAAAACGGGTTGAAACGGACGGAGGCGATCCTGGGGTCCATGACCAAACAGGAGCGCCGCAAACCGGACCTTATCAACGCGCGACGCCGGCAGCGAATTGCCTCGGGCAGCGGTACTTCCGTAACGGAAGTCAACCAGCTGCTCCATCGTTTTCGGACCATGAAGAAAATGATGGGCAAAATGACCCGTAGTGGACGACCCGAGGAGCAGTTGAAAAAAATGCTCCGAGGGAGATGATTCGAGCACAGAAAACAAGAGGAAAACGATTATGGCAGTAGTCATTAGACTGAGACGAGAAGGCGCGAAAAACCGCCCGTTCTACCGTGTGGTGGTGGCCGACAAGCGCAGCCCCCGCGATGGCAAATTCATTGAATCCGTGGGTTCATACGATCCCCAGGGCAAGAACCAGGAATCACCGCTCAAGCTTGCGCGCGTGGAGTACTGGATCAAACAGGGTGCCAAGCCTTCCGAGACAGTCACCAGTTTGATCAAAAAGACCCGCAAGAAAGCCGCTTAAGCGCTTTTCAAGGAGACCCCGTGCGATGAAATACTTCGTGGAATTCGTGGTCTCCTCGATGGTGAGCTATGCGGACGAAGTGGATGTCCAGGAGGTGGAGAACAACGGAGTAACGACCTATGTCGTGCGTCTCAATCCGGCCGATATCGGCCGTGTCATTGGCAAGCACGGCAAGACCATCGGCGCGATCCGAAGCCTTATGCAAGCCGCAGCCAGCCGGGACAACCGGCGCGTGCAGCTTGAGGTGGTGGATGAAGCCACGGTCTGAGGGTTGTGAAAATCGACGTTCTGACGCTTTTTCCCGAGATGATGGAAGGTCCCCTGCGGACCAGCATCATCCAGCGGGCACAAAAAGCCGGGCAGGCCGTCATCCGCACCCACAACATCCGCGACCACGCGCACGACAAGCACCGCACGGTGGACGACCGGCCCTATGGCGGCGGACCCGGGATGGTGATGATGTGCGAGCCCCTGGTGGCGGCCATCGAGGCCGCGGAAAAACTGGAGGCTGAACCCGCCTGGGTCGTTTACCTGACCCCCGAGGGGTCGGTCTTCAACCAGGCCAAAGCGTCGGAACTGGCCCGCAGGCCCCGGCTGATCCTGATCAGCGGCCACTATGAGGGAATCGACGAAAGGGTGCGCGAGGAATGGGTCGACGAGGAGATATCCATCGGCGACTATGTGCTGACCAACGGGACGCTGCCGGCGCTGGTGGTCATCGATGCGGTGGTGAGGCTGTTGCCCGGTGTGCTGGGCAACGACGAGTCGGCGGGGAAGGACAGTTTTTCGGCGGACCTGTTGGAGGGTCCGCAGTATACGCGCCCGGTGGAATACCGGGGCAAAAAGGTGCCGGAGATCCTGCTCACCGGAAACCACGCGGCCATCGCAGCATGGCGCAACGAGCAGGCCGAACGCCGGACGCGGGAACGAAGAATGGATTTGATGGAACAGAGAAACGAGAAAGGTGAATGAGATGAAACTGATTGAGAAAATTGAGAGCGAACAGCTCAAAGCGAAACTGCCGGAATTCAAAGTCGGCGACTGGGTCAAAGTGTCCACCCGGGTGAAAGAAGGCGACAAGGAACGCACGCAGATCTACGCCGGTGTGGTGATCAGCCGCAAGGGCCGCGGGATCAACGAAAGCTTCACCGTCCGCCGCATCAGCTACGGCGAGGGTGTCGAGCGCGTCTTCCCGTTGCACTCCCCTTTCATTGAAAAGATCGTGGTTGAAACCTCCGGCAGCGCCCGTCGTGCGAAGCTTTACTTCCTGCGCGGCCTCAAGGGTGCCCTGACGGTGAAGCCCGAAGAGAAGACCGTCCGTGTTGCCAAGGCCGCCAAAGCCTCCGCACGGGCCGCCAAGGCCGAAGCGGCCGCTTCCTCGACCGCCGCGGAATAATCCGCAGCGGTTGCATCCATGGGCAGGGGCCCGTGGGGAACATCAAAAGCCCGGGGTCCATCACCCCGGGCTTTTTGTGCCTGTGCGCCAGGACGCGTGGGCAAGTAACCAATTGGTTAGAGATCGGGCTTCCATCGTGTTACCGGACTGGTATACCCCAGTACACCATGGGTACACCTGCAGCGAAAACAGGGGAGTTTCCGTTGATCATCATCCGGCTTTGGCCGCAGCACCACCGGGATGCGCGCGAGCTGGAGGACCTGCTGGCGGCATTGAAGAAAAACAGGCGGGCCTGTGACGAGGTTTGGTTCTGCACAGAAATGGGTTTCCCGGGATTGGAGGAGCACAGGCGTTCCGCCCGGATGATGGCGGAGGCGGCACGGGAGATGCGCGCGCTGGGGATCGAGCCGGGGTTGCAAATTGCCAATACCCTCGGACATGGGCTCAGCCCGGTCCAAGACAAGTCGGCGGCCGTGTGGCCGATGATGATGGGGGAGGATGGCCGCCGGGCGGCGACCATGCCTTGCCCGCGTGGCCGGGCCGCGCTGGATTACATCGACCGCATGACCCGCATCTACGCGACCTGGCAGCCTTCCTCCATCTGGATTGATGATGACCTGCGGATGAGTTCCCACGGGACGACCGAATACGGGTGTTTCTGTCCGCAGTGCCTGGGCGAATTTTCCGCACAACAGGGAAAAGGGAAAACACACACCCGCACATCGCTGTTGAAAGCATTGCACGGGCCGTCCAGTGGGTCTGTGCGCCTCGCGTGGACCCGTTTCAACGGCGGGAGCCTGGCCGGCATCGCCTCGGTGGTGGCGGAAGCGGCGCACGCGGTGGCACCGCAGTGCCGTCTGGGTTTCCAGCAAATCGGCCACGAGCCGTTCCTGTATTCCGGGCCGGATTGGGCGCCGGTCCTGAAGGCATTGGCAGAGGGAAGCCGGCGTCCCGCCGGGGCGCGCCTGGGCCACGGTTACTACACCGACCACAGTCCCCGTCAGGTCATCAACAAGGCGCTCATGATTTCCCGGCAAATCTCGCGGTTGCCCGGGTGTGTGGACCAGATATGTCCCGAGGTGGAGAATTTCAACCACAATGCCTTCGGCAAGTCGGCGCACGGAACGGTGGTGGAATCCTCGCTGGGCCTGGCGATGGGCTGCAACAGCCTTTCGTACGCCATTCTCTGCTCGGGCAACGAGCCGATGGCCTGGTATGGAACGCTGCTTTCCCGCATCGCCGCTTACCGGCCGTTCTGGGAAGAGTATATCCGCATCAACCGGGGGACGCTCCCCGGCGGGCTGGATGTGCGCCTGGGGATGGAACAGGTGGCCCGGCCCCTGCGGCCCCAGGAACCGCCCTTTGCCTGGGCGTCCGTTGACCTGGACAGCATCTACAACATGGCTGTCCTTGGCCTCCCGCTGTGCACTAACGAACAGACGGCGGATGCGGTCATCCTGCATGCGGATGCGGTGGACGGCCTGTCCGGCAAGGAATTGCGCGGAATCCTTTCCGGCGGTGTGATGATGGATGGCTTGGCTGCCATGAGGTTGCAGGAACGGGGTTTCGGCAAGTGGCTGGGAGTCCGTGTCGGCGAAATCGGCAAGCCGGTGCCGTACTACGAAGAGATGTCCCGGGATTCCCTCAATGGAGAGTATGCCGGCAAGCCCTGGACTTCGGTATTTGGCAATGCTTCCGGGGCGTTCATGCTGGAGCCCCTCGGAATGAAGGCCCGGGTATTGGGCCATTTTGTGGACCGTCACAAAAAACGGCGGGGTGCTGCGACTGTCCTCGCACACAACAGGCTTGGCGGACGTGTGGCCATCTTCGGGTATTTCGGCTGGGAAGTTGCCCCATCGGGTGCGAAGCGGAACCAATATCTGGCCGCGGCAAACTGGATCGCCAACGGCCATTTGCCGGCGTGGATCCGGACCCCGGCCCAAGTGATGGTGGTGCCGCGGTTGGATGCCCGGGGCAGGCTGGCGAGCGTTTTTTTGATGAATGCCAGCATCGGCGACACCCCGCCTTTGCATTTGCGCCTCAGCGGGGTCCGCGGAGGCAAGGCCCGCTGGCTGGTGCCCGGGAAGCCGGCGAAAACCCTGTCCCTGAAGGGCGGGGGCAAAGAGGTGTTTTGCGAAACGCCCGGGCTCCCTTGCTGGTCCGTGGCCTGTCTGGCTTTTCTGTAGCCGCGATCGCTGATCGCGGGGGATGGAGAATCCGGGAGGGGAGCTAGGAGAGAATCCCGTGCTTGACTGGGAACCGGCAGGCAGGAATATGGTTTTCCACCTTTTTCCCATGACTACCAAAGCACCCTGGATCACCTATCGGCCGGAGTTGAAAGTGCTCGATTGCACGATTCGCGACGGAGGCCTCATCAACAATTCGCAGTTCTCTGATGAACAGGTGGGGGCGGTCTACCGGGCCTGCGTCGAGGCCGGGGTGGACTATATGGAGATCGGCTACAAGAATGCGCCGGCCCAGTTTCCGAAGTCAAAGTATGGCCCGTGGCGTCACTGCGAGGAAGAGGACATGCGGCGGGTGGTGGGCAACCACACATCCGAGGCCACCGGATTGAAACTTTGCGCCATGGCGGATGCGGGCGGGAAGAGCGATTGGAAACACCAGATCATTCCCGCGGCGGACAGTGTGTTGGACATGATCCGGGTGGCCTGTTATGTGCACCAGATCCCGGAAGCGATGGAGATGCTCGAGCACTGCCACAGCCTCGGCTACGAGACCACGCTCAACATCATGGCCATCTCCCTGGTGGGGGACGCCGAGATCGACCAGGCGCTGGAGATCGCGGCCAAAAGCCCTGCCGGTGTCGTGGTGGTGGTCGACAGCTACGGCAATTTGTACCGTGAGCAGATCGACTATCTGGTGCGCAAATATGCGGCTGCAGTCCAAGGGACGGGCAAGGAAGTGGGCATGCATGCCCACAACAACCTCCAATTGGCCTTTGCCAACACCATCGAGGCCATCATCCTGGGCGCCAACCGGGTGGATGCAACCATGCTCGGCCTGGGTCGAGGCGCGGGCAACTGCCCGATGGAAATCCTGCTCGGTTTCCTGCGCAATCCGAAATTCAAACTGCGCCCCGTCATCGAGTGCATCCAGAATACCATCCTGCCGATGAAATCTGACTTCGATTGGGGGCCGTCTATTCCGTACAACATCACGGGCCAGATGAACCTTCACCCGAAGAGCGCCATGGATTGGCGGGAGGGCCCGACGCCCGATGATTACCTCGGGTTTTACGACAAGACCCTTACGGACAGCTGATTCCCGCACAGTTGCGGTGGCTTAGAAAAATGTGATGCCCATCCCTGTGGAGGGCGGTACCATGGGCATGTGGGTATCGAGTCCAATCAACTGATTCTCGGAATCGACGGTGGGGCGACCAAGACCACCTGGTCACTCTGCGCGAACAAAGACGGGCTTCTCCAGGTTGTGGAGGAGGGGGCTTCCGGCCCCGGGAACATGCAGTTGCTGGACCCCGCGTCCCTGCGCGGCCTTTTGCAGGCCCTGCCCACAAATCAGGTCTCCCATGTGGGCGTTTACCTGGCCGGCTGTGCCACCGGCAAGGATCGTGAAAATCTTCATGCGCTGGCGTCATCCATCTGGCCGGATGCTTCCATCCGGGCCGGGAGTGACCGTGAATCGGGCTTTGCCGCGGCTTTCGGCGACGGTGACGGGATCGCTGTGATTGCCGGAACCGGCTCGGCGGTGACCGGGCGTCGCAACGGTCTCGATGAGCGCGCCGGAGGCTGGGGCCACTTGCTGGGGGACACGGGGGGAGGTTACAACCTGGTCATCCATGCCCTTCGCCGGATCCTATTTGATTTTGACACCGGGCACCAGATCAGCGCCCTGGCGAGGGATGTCCTGCGCACCTTGGGATTGAATACCCTGCGCGAGTTGACCGCCTGGGCCCAGGCCGCGCACAAAAGCGACCTGGCACGCCTGACACCGGTTGTTTTTGGCCATGCCTCGGACAAGGAGGTGGCATCGACATTGCATGGGGGGGCGGAGGCCCTTGCCGATCTGACTGCCGCAGTGGCGGCCCGGCTGGAATTCCCCCGGCCACCGGTGCGTCTCATGGGGGGTGTTTTCCAGCAGTATCCGATTTACCGGGAATTGTTCACCGGAGCCCTTGCACAAAAATGGCCGGGCAGTGAAGTGGCTCTCTGTGAGACCACCGCCAGCATTGGTGCCGCCCGGCTGGCCGCAGGGTCGGGGAATACGGGCTTTGTCCCCGCACCCGCATTCAAAGAACCTTCGCTGCACCATGCGACCACCGAGCAGTCCAATCCCCGCTCCACCGGCCTGGGGGATTTTTCACCACGCGAACTCGTGGATCTTTTCACAAAGGAAGAGCACTGGGTGGAGGAATCCCTTGCACAAGTTGCTGGCGAGCTTACCCGGGCCGTGGAAACCACCACCGAAGCGTTGCAAAAAGGGGGGCGGCTGTTTTATGCGGGCGCGGGAACAAGCGGGCGCCTGGGTGTACTTGATGCCAGCGAGATGCCGCCGACCTTCGGCGTTTCCCCCCAACTGGTGCAGGCCATCATCGCGGGAGGTTCGGCCGCCATCCAGCAGAGTGTGGAAGGAGCGGAAGACCAGGAGCCGGCGGGGGCCCAGGCTGTCCGGGAGAGGGGGGTATCGCGGGGTGACGTCCTGTGCGGGATCACGGCCAGCGGACGCACCCCTTTTGTGCGCGGGGCGCTTACGGCCGCCGCGGCACTGGGTGCCCACACCATCCTGCTTACCTGCAATCCGGGCCGTGACCGTGGCAATCTCCAGGCGGACATCGAGATCGATCTGCCGACGGGGCCCGAACTGATCACCGGTTCGACGCGTTTGAAAGCCGGCACGGCAACCAAGGTGGCGCTCAACATCATTTCCTCGTGCACCATGATCCGGCTTGGACGGGTGGATGGAAATTTCATGTCCTGTCTGCGGCCCACCAATGACAAACTCCGCGACCGTGCCATCCGTATTGTCATGGCGCAGCTTGGTGTGGACAGGGAGGAGGCCGACAAACGCCTGCAGGGGGCGGACTGGAATATCCGTGGGGCACTCAACCTGCAGGCCCCCAAACAGGGGCTCCAATGACTCCAACCCCAACCAGCCTTTCCTGGAAATTTGAAACGGAGGCCTGCCAAAGGGGCCACCGGTACATTGCCGGGGTGGACGAAGCCGGAAGGGGCTGCCTCGCGGGTCCGGTGGTGGCCGCGGCCCTGATTTTCCCGGACCAGTCCGGATGGCCGGATGGCCTCAACGACTCCAAAAAACTCAACCGCAAGGCACGGAGCCGGTTATACGAGGAACTGCAAAAGCGACCGGGAGTTGTGCTTGCGGTGGGTACGGCCAGCGTGGAAGAAATCGACCGTATCAACATTCTCCAGGCCGCGCTGCTGGCCATGCGCCGGGCGGTGGAGGGACTGGACCGGGCCCCGGACTATCTCTTGATTGATGGCAACATCATGCCCGACAAGGCCCGGCCCGGCCTCGCGGTGGTATCCGGTGATGCACTCTCACCCTCCATTGCCGCTGCTTCCATCCTTGCGAAGGAAACGCGCGACCGTATGATGGAGGTTCTTGACCAGAAATACCCCGGTTATGGACTTGCCCAACACAAAGGCTACGGCACCGCGGCGCACCTCCGTGCTCTGGCGGCTTTGGGACCGTGTCCGGAGCACCGCCGCTCGTTTGCGCCTGTGGCCCAGCTCGGCCTTGCCCTCCCGGACTGACCGGGCGGGGCGGGGAAAATGGGGGGAAGATGCCGCCGCCGCCTTCCTGAAGAAACAGGGCTACAAGGTGCTCGTGCGGAATTATCTGGCCCGGTGGGGCGAGATCGACCTTGTCTGCCGCCATGGGGAGACCCTGGTCTTTGTGGAAGTCAAAGCCCGTGCTGAAGATGCCTGGTCAAGTCCGGCATCGGCTGTCACACCGACCAAGCAGCGACGATTGATCCGCACGGGCTACGCCTATCTCCAGGAATTGAAGCGCGACGATATCCCGGTGCGTTTCGATGTGGTGGAAGTCGACTTGCTTGACAATGGCCGCAGCGAGTGCCGGTTGATCCAGCATGCCTTCAAGTTGCCGAATCCCGGAGAAAGTTAGATTCTGCATTGTTAATATAAGGGCGAAGCCCTGTGAAGAGGGGATAGATAGCCTTACCGCCAAACAGCATCCAAAAATCAATCCAGGCTGTCTTCGTATTGTTTCCGCCTCAGAACCCGCTCCAGGGCCCTCTGGAGGGCTTGGTTGATGGGATAACGGTCGAAGCCAAGGGTGGGATGGAGCGACCAGAGGGAATCCATGGCTTCGCTGAACAGAGGAGGCCGGAGGGTGCCTTCGCCCACCCGGGCGGTGGCGGCCTGCACGACGGAGGGACTGTGCTGTTGGTGGACCTTGCAAGCGGTGAATTGGGGTCTGCCTTCCTTGTTCCGGCGACCGGCGAAACCAAAGAGCCGACAGACCAAGGGTCGTTGCGGGTAACGGCTGCAATGCCCATCTGTGGTTGAACCGGGCACCGGTTTGAAGAAGGTGCAGATTTTTTCGCCGGGCTGTTCGCTCAGAAGTTGGTACACAGCCTCGGCTTCCCCGGTTTCCATGAGGTGCTCGGCCATGGGAAGCATTTCCAATTCGGAGGCTTCCACATTGGGGGAATGGCAGCAGGCCCCACAACCGGGTGGGCAGGTGATGCCGGAGTCCCGTGCAAACGTGGAGGTTTTCCGGTCGACTTCGTCGAAAACGGACTGCACTTGGGCTGCGAGCGGAGTCATGGTCAAAGTCTGGTTGTATTTGGGTGAAAAACGAACGGATTCGGGGATATCGGCGGCCGTCAGGGAACTACAGGAAGGGCCGGCAAATGGCCTTGGCCGCCTCGGGGATGCGGTGGAGGAATGCAACGGCCAATCTTCCTACAGTGGGGTGGGCCCCCAGCCATTGGGTCAGGTGGTTTTGCCAGGAAAGGTGTTCATAAAGACGGCGGTGGCTCTGCGAATACCGGACCGCAAGTTTGTTCAAGGCGTTGGTCTGGATGGCCTCGGCGGCAAGTGTCCCCGCCAACTCACCCGAGGCCAAAGCAAGGAAGATACCCTCTCCAGTGAAGGGTTCGACGACCCTTGCGGCGTCACCTGCGAGGAGAATGTTGCCTGATGCCGGCCGGGCGTTTGGTCGAGAGATGGGATTCGTGCTGCGCCATTGCAGGGGACCGCAGCCGGGAAAGTAGCGTTCTGCGACCTGCTGGGCAGTGGTTTCGCTGCCTTCCTTCAGGACCATGCAGAGGTTGGCTGTGTCCCCACAGTTGCGGGCCAGTCCGAAATAACCCTCTGGAAAGAAAGTCATGTGGACCGCATTGCCTGCGAAACGCCCCGGCAGGGATGTTTGCCAGGCGATGCGGCGGCAGCGCCTGCCCGGACGGCCCAACCCGGCCGCCCGGGCCAGCCAGGAATTCCGGCCATCGGCCCCGATGAGTATCCGGCCCTGGAAGTTTCCCCGGCTCGTGACGAGTGTTTGGTCTTTTTCCAGGGCCAGGGGAACCGTGCCGGTGTGAAAAATGGCCCCGGCGGCCTCGGCTTCCTGCCTGAGCCAATCATCCAAAATTTCGCGGCTGACAGCCCGCTGCCCCTCATCGGATTCCCGGAGGGGAAACTCCAGGGGCTGCTGGAAATCATGGGAGAGCCTGAGATGGGTGGGGCTGTGATGGGGAAGCCGGGAGAAGGCTTCTTCAAGGCAAAGCCGTCTCCAGATAAGCCATGCCCGGGGATTGATGCAATCGCCGCAGATTTTGGGCCGGGGGAAGGTCGATTTTTCAATGACGGCAACGGACAGGCCGGCCTGCGCGGCCACCCGTGCGGCGACGGAACCTGCCGGACCGCCGCCAAGGATGAGTACGTCGTGGGTTTCGATCATGGCTTGTGCCACCACAGGGCCTGCCTGAACCAGGGGAATGGATGGTGGACCGGGGATTTCCAGCCGGCCTTGCGGGCCAGTTCCCTGAATTCATCATGGTTCCAGGCACGGCGGACGGAAAGCAGCGCATCGTGCCGGGTAATGGGATCGCGAAGCCACAGATGGACCAGCAGCCAGACGGCGAGATAGCCCAGGTGATCGCGGGTGAGATCGGTCACCACCACAAGACGGCGGGCGACGCGCCCCAACTCGCGCAGCACTTGGACCGCCTCGTCATCGGGGAAGTGGTGCAGGGCAAGGTGGCAGGTCACAACATCGATCGAGGCATCGGGATAGGGCAGGGCCCGCATGTCGCCCAGATGGAATTCAATGTTGGCGCCTTCAACGTGGAGCCGGGCAAGCTCCAGGGTGGTGGGATGCAGGTCGAGGGCCAGACTGCGCTCCGGCTTGAGTGCGCGGTGCTGGAGGGCGGTGAGATCGCCGCCACCACAGGCACAGTCGAGCAGCGAATTGGGGGCCTGCCGTTTCTGGGCGAGCCGTACCGCGAGGGTTGCCGCGTGCAGGCCCCCAAAGTGGCGGTTGATGGTGCGGAGATTGTCGAGATCCCGGCTGAGGACTTCCAGGGGAATGCCGGGGCGGTCCATTTCCTCCAGGACGGAGGGGTCGAAGAACCGGCGTTGGAGGTTGGGAATCAAGCGGCGCCGGGAGGCTGGGGGTCTTTGTCATCCCCGTCCAAACCCCGCAGGATATCCATGACCCGGTCACCCCGGCTCAGGGAATCGTCAAAGCGGAATGAGAGCTTGGGGGTGTATTTGATGTGCATGCGGAGGGCAATTTCCTTCTGCCAGTCAAAAGCGAGTTTTTGCAGGCATGTCAGAAGGTCATCGGGGGAGATGCGGTCGCCAATGGTGCTGACGTACACGAAAGCCTGCCGGAGGTCGGGGGTGATATCGACCGAGGTGATGGTCACGACGACATCCTCCAGCATGCGTTCCTTGCTCAGCATCCGGCTGAGTTCGCTCTGGAGAAGGCCGGAAAGCCGGGTGAGTCGTCTGTTGCTCATGGAGCCAAGCTAGCCCAGTTTATGGCGGTCTGCACAATCCGAATTGCCGGTTCCCTACTTGGTGGGTGCGGGGACCGGATGTTTCTGGGTGTATTCCTGCCAAACCTGCCAGGCAATCTCCTGGGCGGCTGTGGCATCGGCGGCATCGATGGGGATTTCAGTTGTGCCATCAAACGCACCGTGAAATGAAAGGCCGACCGGACTTTGCTTGTAGATCGCGGCATAGAGCGTACAGGCGGCAAGGTAGGAACCGAAGGGCGACTGGTGTGTGCCCACCTTGTTCTGGGCATATTTTCGGTCGGTCTGCAGGTCCATGAGGGCAAGATTCGGCAGTTTTTCGTTGCTTCTCACGAAGGCGAGGGCCACCGGGGCGCAGACGAGGCCGAATTCATCCGCTTTTTTGGAGTAGGCATCGATGATCGGGCGGATCCCCTCCAGATCGACCTCCTTCCGCGTGGGGTGTGCCATGTAGAGCATGGTTTGCATCGAGCCCGCAGTGATTGCCTTGAGATATTCAGGGAATATGCGGTCGAAGTTGTCCCTGCCTTCGGGCTTTGAGAGCATATTTGAGTATTCCTGTACGATGACGAGATCGTAGCCGCCCTTGGCGATGACATCCTGGGCGGTTTGTCCTCCCGCCTTGGTGGAATTGGCCCAGTGCCATACCAGATCCTTTCCTCCAGCAACATGGGAGGTTATTTTGAGATCGCGATGGGTGTCCGCGGCGAAGCGTTCGAGGATGGACGGGATTTTCCATGTGTATGTCAGGCTGTTGCCGATCATCAGGATTTTATGGGGGCCGGCCGACTGTGCGTCTTCGGCGGTGGCGTTAAACGTGGGAAGAAGGGCCATGCCGAGGGCGGCACCCAAAAGGATCAGCAGGTTGCTTTTATAGGGGTGGGACATGGATTGGAAAATGGCCTGAAAATGGGGCCTTGTAAACAGTTTGTGCGGCATCCCCAGTGGAGAATCCATGGGTTTTTTCCGAATGTTGGGCTGGTTCAACTGCCGAAGCCGGTATCCGCCCGTTGACCGGCCGGGATCCGTGGGGCGGGTATGCTAGTGGCGGAAAGACTTCACGTGCACAACCAAGGCCGTGATCTCTTCGGCTTTCAACCTGTCTTTGAACGCGGGCATCCGTGATTTCCCGTTTGCGTCCTTGACGCCGCCGTTGACAATTTGTTTTTCGATCTCGCTGTCGGGCAATTTGCTTGTGCCGAGGTCCTTGGCGCCGAGGATTTTCCCTGCAGGTGTCTGTGCTTTGCCGTCAGCCCCGTGGCAGGAGGCACAGTTCGTGGAAAATAGTTTCTGCCCATCTGTCGCACACAAGGAGTCCGGCCAGGGGAGCAAGCTGGCGACCAGCAGGAGGATTAAGTTTTTGGGATGCATGGGATGGAAGTGGTAAAATTCCCGGTTGCCGGGCCGGGCCATGATGTCGCGATCCCGGGAATGAAGCGAGACCAAAGAAACCTGCTCCGGTCGGCAATCCAAGCCGGTGCGGGGGGGCGAAGAACGCACGGGATGGCGGTTGTGAGCTAGAATGCGATTTTGACGCCGCCTGTGGCGGATTGGCCGAAATAGGATTCACCGCCCGCCTCCGCATTATAGGAAAGAAACAATGTGATGGTTTCATTGATTTCCGCATCGAGCCCCAGCCCAAGCAGTGCGCTGTCCCGGTCGCCTTCTGTGGTCCGCACCGAAAATGAACCGGCAGGGATCCCTTTGAATGCGCTGGTGATGGCGGTAGTTTCATTGAGAAACTCATGTTGCCAGAAGACGCTCATGTGGGGGATCAGTGCTACCGAGCCGGCCTTGGCCTTGTAGCGAACCGTGCCGCCCACCCGGCTGCGGAGGGAATGGAGCGACTGGCTGTCGACATTCAAATTGGCCGAATCGGCGCCGGATTCGCTGAAACTGTCGATGCCCAGATTGACGTAGGAGAGGCCGACATTCGGACCGAATGTCCAATCCCCCCTGTGGAACTCGTAGCCCCCATCGGCGTTGATGCCGAATTGGTTCCCGCCAGGTGATCCGTTGGCAGTTCGGTCGACGCCGGGGATGACAATTTTGCGTTCCGTCTTGTATTCATTGCGGGTGTAGGTGAACAGGCCGTTGGCATAGAATCCTTCCTTGTCGGCATAGGCCAGGTAAATGCCCGGAGTGTAGCTTTCGACTTTTGCCTTGCTTCCTTCGTTGTCGAGATCGACATCGGTATGGCTGTATCCCATGAGGGCGCCGACGCGGAATTGGGTGGTGACCCGATAGTCAATGCCCCCGCGCACCCGTCCAGTGGTGTATGAAGCGCGTTCCAAATCCTTGTTGTCATCCAGATCCCCCAGTTCCACGCCGCCATCGATGAAGCCGTTCCAGCGGTTCACCGGTTCCTGGTAGCGGACATCTTTTGGATCTGTGGGGGCAGGCATCAATACACCACCCAGGACAGGTTGGGTGGAATCGGCCATCAGATTCCGATCGAACGAGGGAGACCAGGCCAGGAGACGGCTTTTGACCATGGACAACTGGGATCCGAGGGCGCTGTCGTAAAAGACCATTCCCGAGGTGTCGAATCCATCCCGGCCATTACGCACCCGGGCCAGATAGTCGTCCAAGCTTTGGACATCGAATGCGTAATTGTCGAAGGCCACGTTTCGCAGGATTTCAAAACGCTGCGGGGAGAGTTCATTGAGAGCGCGCCCCAGGGAATCCGGTGAGTTTCCCGCTTCCATCAGGCCGGTCACGATGTTGTTGAAGAAGTCCCTTGTTTCCGCCGAATTCTGGGTATTGCCGGTGTTATTGGCAAATGCTCCTGTCACAAATTGGTCCACGTTTCTGGCCACCGCGGTTTGATTCGGAGTCAGCCCATCATAAGTGGCAAAGGGCTGGAACAGGGTAACAACCACATTATTGTCCGCATAAGTGCCGCCGAACGAATTATTGTAGGTCGTAATCGGAATGAATGGGGTGCCGGTTACGGTCGCGGCAACAAATGCGCCCGGATTGGTAACAGCGTTGGGTCCCGAGGTTGAAATCAATTGGAAACGCTGGCCGGCAGAACTTCCCGTCTCAAAGTTTAATCGCAGACTTCCGTCCACGGACACATCTCCTGTTGCGGCCAGGGTATCGTAGTTCAAGCCTGCCGCGGCCTGGGTGGTGACGGGACCCTGGTTGGTCACGACTTGCAACTGAAGAGTGGCCCCCGGGCCATTCTGCGTGTAATCGCCGGCGACATTGATTTTGACTGCGGGTGAGAAGGGAACGGTTGTGGCAGTGGTTTCCAGGACGGCATGGTTGATAACAGATCCTATGCCCAGAGCCGTGCTCGACTGGAGGCCTGAGATGTCTCCCACAGCGACTGTGCCTGTGTTGATGAGGGTGCCGCCGGTGTAAGTATTGGACCCGGTCAAAGTCACTGTTCCGACGCCTTCCTTGGTCAGTCCCAGATTTCCTCCGACGACGCCATTGATCACCAGGCCTGCGGTGTTATCGACAGTAATTCCCTGGGATAAACCTCCGAGCACCACATCACTGTTGATGGTCGTCAGGCCGGCTCCGCTGTTGACGGTCAGCGTGCTCGTGGCGCCCGAAGCCCCCAAAATCGTGAGGGTATTGGGACCGGAGATCGAAACTGCTGCCGGGTCGTTTACGGTAAGGCTTGATATCAGGGCATTCACATCAAGATCGGTATTCTGATTCTGGGGAGCAACCCCCGTAACCGAGAAAATGACATCCGCTGCGGGAGCCAGAGAACCCGTCACCGCTCCTGTGGTATCAGGGGACCAATTCATGTCCGACCATAGGTTGCTGGCACTTCCATTCCAAAAGGCTCCGACTGCGGGCAGGGGAAATCCACCCGGGGCATTGAGATTCATGGAATTGCCCCCGGACATGGTGACGGCACCATTGATCGAAAGGGCCCTTCCAATCGAAATGCTGGCACCTGGATCCATGGTGATGCTGGTCAGGGCCAGGATGTTTCCGACAAAGTCGGTCCCCGTGCCAAGTGTGGCAGAACTGCCCACTTGCCAGAAAATGTTGGGGTTCGTGCCGCCCAATTGTACCACCGCAGAGTTGGTGGCCGTGGTCAGGGTGGTTCCAATCTGGAAGACATAGGCTCCGGTTGGATTGCTGGTATTATCAAGTGTTAGGATCCCGGTTAGCCCGGCCGAGGTGTCGAATTTATAGACCCCGGGCGCAAGGGTCATCCCGCCCAGGTCCAGGGATGTCAAATTGGCCGTCATGGGGGCACCGGCGAGGAGATTGTAGGCCGTGATGGTATCGGTATGGGCCGTCGTGGCGGGTGGCACGTTGTTGAAAATACTGCCGTTGATGACCAATCCGGGAGGAAAGCCGGTAATGGACGTACCCGGACTTACCCCGAGGTTTCCGTTGACGATGGTCAGCCCGGTGCTGGTCACCGCGGATCCGCCCAAAACGGTGAAATTCTGTGCGGCTCCCAGGTCGGAGACCGTCTGGGCCAGGACAGGCCAGGCAGAGCAGGCAAGGAGGCCAAGGGTTAAAACCACACGATGCGCCGTCCTTGAATAGGATTCCATAGCGTCGTTTCTACACTGTGAAATCTCGAGGAAGCTATGGGGTGTTCAGCCCATGGATCAATGGCCCTAGGACATGATTGGTGCGCCGGGCACACGCCAAGGGAGGGTTGGGAGCACCCAGGGGGAGATTGCCGAGCCGGTCAGGAGCGGGTGCCGGAGAAGGCGCGGGTCGTTTACCCGTCCGCTTGCAGCCCGGCCACGGCCCTGTAGGCCCGATGTTCGTGGGCCGGCACAAAGTGGCCCCCGGTGGTCCAAAGAATGTGGGTGCCGGCACCCGGGCAGGTCGAAAAATTCTGTTTCTTGAGATAGCCGATTCCCTCATCCGTCCCGAAAATCATTTTCAGCGAGCCGCAAACAATGGACGAGGAGGGTTCGACCTCCATTCCCGCCGCTTCATACATGGCCAACAGGTACCGGTACATGTCGCGATCGGTCAGGGTGGTGCAACCATCGAGCAGGGGCTCCATGAGTTTGCCGACGAAGCCCGAGGGACGGGAAACCGCGAGCCCATCGGCATCTGTCCGGAGTGTCAGTCCCAAATCGTGGATGCTCGTGGCGGAATGCCTGCCTGTCATGAGCCCCGCCGCCATGCAGGGGGCCTGCACAGGTTCCACGAAGAAGCAACGGGCATGGTCCCCGAACACATGACGGGCGGCGAATGTGATCCCGCCCGGGGCACCCCCGACTCCGCAGGGCAGGTGGAGAAACAACGGATGTGAGGCATCCACCGCTATGCCCGCGGTGGCGAGTTGGTTTTTCAGGCGCAGGACGGCGACGGCATAGCCGAGGAAAAGTTCCACCGAGTTTTCATCGTCGATGAAATGGATGTGCGGGTTATCGGCGGCAATCCTGCGTGCTTCCGCACAGGCTGCCGTGTAGTCGCAGGCGTGTTCAATGACCCGGACACCGTGGGTGCGGAGGCGTTCTTTTTTCCATTCTTTGGCTTCCCGGGACATGTGGACAGTGACCCGGAATCCCAGGGCGGCACCCATGATGCCGATGCTCATGCCGAGATTGCCGGTGCTGCCGACGGCGAGTTCATGTTCGCCAAACAAGCCTCGGAATTCCGGTGCCAGCAACCGGCGGTAATCGGAGGTTTCTTCGAGCCCTCCCGCATCGAGGGCCAGTTTTTCCGCATGGTGGAGAACCGCATAGATACCGCCGCGTGCCTTGACCGATCCGGCGACCGGGAGGGCATGGTCTGCCTTGACATAAACCTGGGACAATCCGGCGAGCCTGTCATTCACCTCCAGCCAGGAAGCGAGCCGGGGACAGGGGACCAGGTCGGATTCGATGAGGCCCCTGGCCGGCTTCAATTCGGGGAAACACTTTTCCAGCAGGGGAGCAAAGCGGGCCAGGCGTTTTTCAGCATCCACGATGTCCGCGTATGCCAGAGGGAGGGTGCCCAGGCATTCGGCGGCAGGCTTCCACCCCGGATTCGGCCAGAAGAGCGGCCGGGCTGCCTTCAGTTGGTTGATGGAGGACAATGGCATGGATGCCCGTGGGCAGCGGGCGGGTTGGTTGGGCGCGTTGGTGGGTTTTCACGGTCATGTTCGCTCATGCCGGGAGCCGGGCGAGAAAAAAGCCGGGGATCGGGGTAAGGGAGGATGGATTCAAAAGGCAACGGCGGTTGGAAAACCGCCGCTCCTTGGGAGGATCGATGGGGATTGGGATTCCCGGCTACTAGCAAAAAACCGGGAACCCAGAATGGCAAACCCATCCCCAACTCACAGGGCCTGGGGGACTTTTTCCAGGATGTAGCACTCGATGATGTCATTTTCCATGTAGTCATCGAAGTTGCCCAGACGGATACCGCATTCCATGCCCGCGCGGACCTCGCTGGCATCGTCCTGGAAGCGCTTGAGGGCTTGGATGCTGCCGTCGTAGACCGGCTGGTTGCGGCGGATGACGCGGGCCCGTCCGGTGCGGACGATGCGGCCCTGGTCGACGATGCAACCGGCGACGGGGAATTTGCTGAGGCTGAAGATCTTTTTGACCGAGGCCTTGCCGACGGAGGACTCGCGGAGTTCGGGGTCGAGCAACCCGGCCATGGCTTCCTTCACCTGGTCGATCAATTCATAAATGATCGAGTAAAGCTTGATCTGGATTTCCTGGCGTTTGGCCTCGGCGTTGGCCGCGTTGTCCACCTTGGTGCCGAAACCGATGATGACGGCCGCGGAGGCCTTGGCGAGCAGCACGTCGTTGACCGTGATCGGGCCGACACCGCCGAGGACGTAATGGATTTCCACCTTGTTGGTGGGGATCTTGTTGAGGGAAGCAATGATGGCTTCGAGCGAACCCTGGACATCCGATTTGATGATCAGGTTGAGGGTCTTCTTCTGGCCGTCGGCGATTGAGTCGAAAAGATTTTCCAGGGTGACCGGGCGGGCGGTGGTCAGTTTGTCGAGGCGGGCCACGGCTCCGCGTTCTTCGGCGAGTTGGCGGGCCTCGCGGTCGTTGCGCATGATGTGGAATTCTTCCCCGGGGGTGGGGGAGCCGCTGAAGCCCAGGACCTGCACGGGGGTGGACGGTCCGGCGATTTTGACGGGCTGGCCCTGGTCATTGAGCATGGCCTTGACCTTGCCCCAAAACGGACCGCAGACGAAGGCATCACCGATGCGGAGGGTGCCCTGCTGGACAATGATCGTCGCATTGGCGCCCTTTCCGACGTCGATGCGGCTTTCGACCACAGTTCCCCGTGCGGGACAATCGTGGTCGGCCTTGAGTTCGAGCATTTCGGCCTGGAGGATCATCAGGTCGATGAATTCCTTGATGCCGGTGCCTTTGGTGGCGGAAACAGGGCAGCAAACGGTGTCGCCACCCCAGTCTTCCGGGGCCAATTCAAGTTCTTGGAGCTGTTGTTTGACGCGGTCGATCTGGGCGCCGGGAAGGTCGATTTTGTTGATCGCGACCATGATTTTGACCTTGGCGGCCTTGGCGTGCTGGATGGCTTCCTTGGTCTGGGGCATGAGCCCGTCGTCCGCGGCCACGACAATGACGGCGATGTCCGTCACGTTGGCTCCACGGGCGCGCATGGCGGTGAAGGCCTCGTGGCCGGGGGTGTCGAGGAAAGTGATGGACTGGCCGTTGCGGGTGATGCTGTAAGCACCGATGTGCTGGGTGATGCCACCGGCCTCGCCTGCGGCGACCTTGGTCTTGCGGACGGCATCGAGGAGGGAGGTTTTCCCGTGGTCGACGTGGCCCATGAACGTGATGATGGGCGGGCGGCCCGCCTGCTGGGTGGTCTCAACCGGGGCGGGTGCGGGAACCTCGACCTTTTCCTCGACCTTGTGTACCCCGCCGCCTTCTTTGCGGCGCTCCAGTTCAAAAATGAATCCCTTGCGTTCGCAGACCTTCTTGGCCGTTTCTTCGTCGATGACCTGGTTGAGGGTCGCGAAGACGTTCATTTCCATGAGTTCATGGACGACCTGGAAAGCCTTGAGTCCGATGCGTGCGGCCAGATCCTTGACCACGATCGGGGGCTTCATCGAAATGACGCTGCCGGGGGTGGGAATTTCCGGGACCGCAGGTGCGGCAGGAAC
>Ga0075012_10000263_pt1 | contig 57524 bp, 68 predicted proteins | sample All_14_2_FD_71474 | JGI IMG/M metagenome (GOLD analysis project Ga0075012, IMG submission 71474) | Freshwater microbial communities in response to fracking from Pennsylvania, USA - Allegheny Zone_MetaG_DW_15 | ecosystem: Environmental > Aquatic > Deep subsurface > Groundwater > Drilled... | reverse complement strand
TATTTGCACTCCAATTCCACGGATGGCGCGTTGGTCAATCGGCTAAGACGCCTCCCTTTCACGGAGGAATGACGGGTTCGATTCCCGTACGTGCTACAAGCCCAGCAAGGGCAACACTTTACTGGCTGTCATTAAAAACATGGACAAAAACATGGACATAATGACACTGAAGCCAAAAAGTTACCAAAACGCCACATTGTCGATAGAAAAGACAATGTGGCGTATTTGTTGGTACAATACTAACCCCAAAACCGGCCAGCTGGAGCGTATAAGGCGCACTTTCAACCTCAACCGGATAAAAGACAAGGCAGAGCGCCGCGAGGCCGCCAACGACTTGATATTCCATATTAACCATTTACTGAGGGTAGGGTATAATGACTTTCTAACACCGGAGGAAAACGCCGCAATCTTAGGTTTTGATCCAATACAGACAGAAGCGACAATTGCTCCAGCCCAGCCGGTAGTTACTGTAGTGGCCGCACTGGAACGAGCGCTGAAAATTCGGCAGCTGGGCAAGGCTCAACGCACGGCAGGTACTTACCGCAGCTTTGTGACCCGCCTGGTAGAATGGTTGACCGATAATGAGCTGAATATATTGCCGGTTCAGGACTTCACCGGTGAGCATTGGCAGGAGTTTATGTACTACAAAGCAGGGCTGGGCCACGGCAACAGGAACATTAACGACTATACCAATTTTTTCAAAACTACCTTTGAGACCATCCGCAGAAAGCTGAAACTGATACAGGAAAACCCATTAGCAGAGACGGACTACTTGCCGGAGAAAGAAAGTACAAGGTTTGAACCGCTCACGGCTGAAGAAATAGAGCGAATAGTACCGGCATTGCTGGCCTATAATCCCCGTTTTTACCTGTATACAAAGTTTATAGCATACCAATTCATCAGGCCGTGGCATATTGCCCGGCTAAAGGCTGGGGACATTGATTATACAAAGAATTGCATCCATGTGGCCGATGATACTACCAAGAACAGAAAGAGCCGTTACAAGCAGCTGCTACAGCCGGTAAAAACTATGCTCCAGCAGCAGGGTTGCCATACGCTGCCGCAGGATTATTACCTGTTTTCCAATGCTGATTTTGCACCCGGCAGGCAACTATACCAAAACCTGTCTATCAGGGCCGCAGAGACGTGGAAACGCATAGTAATAGACGGGCTGGGTATCAACAAAAAGATGTATGCGCTAAAGCATACATCCAGCCAGTATTTTGTAAATGAAAATGAAAATGCTGATTTGAAGTTCCTGCAGCAACACATGGAGCATCATAGTATTACGCAAACAGAAGTATATCTGCAAAACAAGGTTTTTAAAAAGATTGATGAAGAAAAGGTAAAGCTGTTAAATTATTAAATCCGTACGTTTGATCTATGGAGAAAATAAAAAATTTGACTACACTTTCTGTACCTGTATTTCTCTTGGGGGGACTAATATATAACATTGTATTCTTTTCAATGTTTGATTTAGACGTACTTCAATATATGGATATATTAGACGTTATTTCAACCGCAATTTTACCTAGCTTTTCTATGCTTATACTTCCTCTTATTTACGTTTGGGTCAAGCCCAATAGTCTTATGCTAAAAGAAGAAGATATTTCGGATGGAAAATTTATTAGGAAATGGAGTTGGTTAATTCTGATCATAGGAATTACTTTATGGTATCTTTTCATAAAGAAAATGCCAGAATTGAACTACGTTGTAGTCGTTCCATTAACAGAAGTATTGATTTGGTTTCTGAACGCCTTTCGCATTCCACATTTCTTTTTGAGTGATAAGAAGGTACGTATGATGGCTACAACAGCAATTAGTTTTACGATAATAGGCTCTATTTTTATTGCACGCCAAAACGCTCAGAACATTATTGATTGCACACATTTCAAATATACATATTTACTCCAAAATGATGGTAAGAAGAAACTGTATAAAGTAATTGGATTCAGAGGAGATAGACACTTCCTAACTGATTTGTCGAATAATGAAATTATCATACTTGAAAAAGCGGAAAAGTTGGTGATTTATAATTATGAATTACGAAAGTAGTTCTCTCATGCCTTTAATGAGCCGGTCCATGAGTGGAGCAATGGTTATCATTTCGTTGTCAGTCAGGTAGGCAGTAGGGCTATATTTTGGGTCTGTAAGGAATATATTTTTAATGCCCTGCTTCTTCAGCTTGTACTGTATGTACTTTTCAAAGGCTCTGGCAAATATCTCACAGCGCGATAGCATATAAGGTGTATTGAAGTAGGTTTTTAGCCTGATGTAGTATGGAGACATCTTCCGTCCTTTTTCTTTCCAGATAATTGCATCCATCACGTCTGCCATTGCCCGCCGCAATGGGCCGATATCAGGCTCATCTAATGATAGTTTTATTGAGGTGTCTCCCGAAAGCGAAGCGTAAACCAATGACTGGTCTTTGTACATTCCAAAATAAAAGTCAAGCGCATGGCCGTATTCATGGGCTACTGACCCGGCACCGCCTGAGTAGGCAAACCGCTGTTTCTTGTCAAATTCCGGGTTATCCTTATACCGGGTAATATTGATGATAAATGTCCACGGCTCAAAGTGCGCCAATGCCTTGCCTCGGCCCCTTGCGCCAAAGGAAAACGACACACGGTTGTTAAGTCCAATGTTCTTTTTGAACTGTAGCACCTTGTCTATGTCATAGAATGAGGTAAACATTGCCATGATATAGTTAAACCGGTCCTCTTGAGTAACCCAATTGCCAAAGCCGACAGATTTCAGGTGATATAGTTTGATGATCTCAGCCAGCCGGTCTGTAGTCTTAAACTTGACCGGGAGCGGCTTACCGTTGCGGAAGTCATTAAAGAAATCCCGGTATCCAGCTGCTTTCCAGTATGATTCTAACCGGCTATTAGCGCCCACATCGGCGCTGGTGTCCTGTAGCTTGATAGTTTCCTTTGTCTGCATTATCCGAATATTCTTTGCAACAGGTTTTTCTTTTTCTTCTTTTCCATATTGCGGATAGGGTTGATATACTTTCCGCTGCCGCCTAACACGGCCATATCTGCCCTTTGTTTCACAATGGGCTTTTTCTCTTTTTTGTAGTAGGCTTTGTTCTTCACGTCTTACAGATTTTTGGGTTAAACAATTGGGTATTTCAAAAACTGTGCCTGTTGCATAGTTACTTTTCGCTTTGGTTGCCGGCCGATACAGTCAGAAAGTGCTGGACTGCAGCCCGGTCATGTTTGATTAATTCCTCTATCATGAGGTGGTTTGTATATGGGGTGTTTCGCTTTAGCTTGTCTGCAAAGCGGCTGCGTTTTCTATCAACCCCCTGCCGCTCCCAGCAGTCCCCGCCCAGCATGTCATATTGATGCAGGTACTCAGGCTCCGGATAGTTCATAAAAATGACTTCCGTTACCGGGCCATAATGCCCCATTGTGTCAAATTCCAACCGCCGCCAATCCCTCAGCATGGTATCGTACAAATCATTTGGCCGGGTAGATATCATAACATTTGCCTCCATGGCCAATACAGCCGTAAGTAACTGCCGGTGTACATCATCCCCCAACATCTCACAGTCATATATCACGGCACCAGATCGCCGCGCACTGGCCGGATAAGGAGGGTCAAGATAAATGAAGTCCTGCCGGTTGAATGCGAACATAGGCAGCAGATGGAGTACAGGCAAAGTAGAATAGCGGATTGCCTCACCCTCGATCCCAAAGACAGAGAACAGCTCTGCTATCACTATCGGGTTAAGGTCATTCAGGTAATTGACGATTGCACGGCGTTTGTGCCGGAATACCTGAGCGCTCCCGGCACACAATTCAAAGTACCGCCAGTGGTACGGTATCTGGTTGACGATAAAGGGTATTATACCACTATTCGTTTTTGCCCCCGGATAGTTCTGTAACAGGCTCACTTATCAAGTGAATTTAAAAAACGTTCATTAATTCCATTAAGCCCACTTGAAAACAAAGCCCTGTCTGCCTGTCCCTCTGCTGATAGTAGCTGATTTATGAGAGTATCGATATTTTCATGTACGACTTTAGCTTCAGAATAAAGCAAACAAAGAAGCTCCGCTTCACTTTCTGAAAGAAATGCAGGGTTCTGTCTGTATTCCTTCATCAATCCTTCAAATGCAAGAAGCGAAACACGGGAATATTCGACCATCTTGTTGTGAGCTAATTTCAATATGTAGTCTTCGTTCATATCTAAGATAATTGCACCCTCTCGGCATAATGAACATTGCCGTTAAAGTATTGTTTACGAATGCGCTGCTGTGCAGCTTTTAATTCTTCTATGCGCGGGATAACAGCTGCTTTGTGCTTGAACTCGTCAGTCTGGTGAAACAGTATCACATTGTTAACCCACTTGAACAACTTTACATTGATCTCGCTTACACCATGATAGATGAAATACAATTCAATGTTGTACTTCCGGCGCTGCTTCAGCAGGTTCAATAATGGCTGTATTGGCCGACCGTCCTCGAACATCTTGTACATGCCGGCTTCGTCTATGGCTACAATGCCATTGCGGAACTTTGCGGCCACAGCACCTACAAATTCCTCAAAGGGGATTTCATCAGCATCAATGGTGACTTTACCCCCTTTGTAGTCATAAAATGGAACAGTAGGCAGCTTGAAAGGGTTCCCGTACGTGTCTATATTTTCAATATAGACCAGCACATCCCGGAAGTGTGTCTTTTCAATAACGCGGCTCACAAACGTGCTTTTGCCAGTACCATTTGTACCGCACACAATATTGAGCCGCGCATATGCCTGCTGTCCTACTGCCATGTTATACCTCTATGCCCTTTTCTGCCAGTTGTTCATCAGTCAGGTTAAATGCCGCCTTTACGTCCGAGGGCTTGTTACTTTCCAGTATCCGGTCAAGGTCAGCAATGTGGGCCAGTTCCTTTACTTCATCTGCTTTCAGGTACTTACCGTATCGGTCGTAGATGTACTCGCCTTTCTTGTTGATCTTGAAGTTTGTACGGGGCTTCTGTCCCTCAGCTGCTGCTGCATTATTCACCTTCTGCTGGACGGTTTTATCTAAACGAGCTGCGGCGTTAGCTTTCTGGCGTTTGTACTCCTTTACCGCTTTCCAAATCTGATCTGTCTTCAGGCCACCATATACCATGATTACCGGCAATATGGCCGGACATTTATCCAGTATCCATTCTTCAAAGGGTTCCAGCAGTATTTGAAGGGTTTCTTTGTCGTCCTCGCTGTATTTGAAAAGTGATATTTCTTCAGACCCTACAGATATAGCACAGATACGGGCGGTAATGAACTCCTCAGCTGTGATCAGGCCGCGTATTACCTTCGCTTTGTAGTCGTTGCTACGCGGTGGCTTACCTCCTTGTATTGGTTCGTCTCCCTGCTCCTGTTCCCCGTCGCCCCGCCGGAACATAGGTTCATCTGTTGGCCGCTCCTGTGCCGGCTCTGGTGATGGTGGCGGCTCATTGGGAATATGATATACCGGCGGCGGCTCTGTTGGCAAAGTAGTGCCAGGCGCAGCCGTGGTAGGGGTCTGCACTTCCTGCATAAAATCCTCTATGCTGGTACCGGGTTTAGCTTCCGGCGTTAAGCTGTTTGGTTCCTGTTGTGTCATTGCTGAAAAAGAGATTGATTACTGAAATAATCTGCGCCTGCGTTATCTGGCTGAGATAGAACATCTGGTATTCAGCCAGTTCAAATGTCACCGGGTCACGTGCCAGTATTTTTACTATGATATCGCGGCTGTCTCTGGTACTTTCGGCCAATAGCACGTAGCGTGTGTTATTGCTGCGCTGCAAGTTGTCAAGGCCATTAATCAGATTGCCGGTTACAAAGCTGATCTTATCATCAGTGGCATACTTTGTTACTATCTCTGTGATAGTATCGCGCTTGTCGCCACCTTTGGTGAAAAGCGCCAGAAACTTCATAATGTCGCCCATACCGGGCATGTCACCGGCACTGCCGCCGAATAGATTACCGAACATGTCTGTTTGTTTGTATGTGTATGAAATATGCCGGTGCTTTTGTGCGCCCGGCTCGTTTTTCTATGCATTGAAGCGGTAGGCCGCACACCCCGGTTTGCCTCAATTCCTCTATAACAGTGCGTATGAATCGCTGCTGTATGGTAGGGTGCTTTTCTTCCAGCATCAGCCGTATATCTGTAACTGTTACCGGAGTAGTGGCAGAAAAGATGATTTGCGCGATAGAAAACCGTACAACGCCCATCCCGTGGGCATTTGCGCGATTTTTTAGCAGTTTTTCGGCCATTTTTGGGCCTTTTTCAGACTGTTTTTCTATCATTTTTGCACTCATTTTGTGTTTATAATAAACACCTATTTGCAACAAAAATAATAATAAGTGTTTAAATTAAACATAAAATACCCACAGCTTACGGGCTGCGGGTTCGGTCGGGCTACTCTGGGGAGGTATATGCCGGACTATCCTAATGGTCTGTTTGTGCGTTTACCGCGTATGGCCTGTACTACTTCTACCCCGATGATGGCAACAACTATACCGGCAAGCCACCACCAGTTACCGGCAAGCCATGAGCGGGTTTTGCTGGTAGTCTCTTTGGTATGGACTGCAGCCCGGCTGGTCTTGTCTGTACTGGCCACATGGCTGCGGCTCTGGTTGCGTTCCAGATAGCTGTTACGCTCCATAAGCGCCCTCACTACCGTTTTAATGCTGTCACACTCACAGGTTATGTGCAGGTTTCCTTCATCGTCAACCGTTGTAGTGGTACGGGCATGGCCGCTGGCCGTGGTGTAGCTGGTGCCGGGAATGAGCTGTCGGGGCGTTATTGTCTGTGCTGCAGCTGCTGCCGGAGTGGTAATTATCGTGTCCCTGATGATGGTTTCCACGGTATGGATACTATCCCGTTCCAGTGTGTCTTGTACGGCAATCTGTACACTGTCGTGTGTTTCTATGGTGCTGCTGGCCGTGCGGCGGGTAGTGCCACATGATACAGCCATAAGGCCGGCAGTAAGGAAAAGAAGTGCTTGTTTCATATCAAAATGGGACTATAATGTCTTCGTAATTCTCTACCGGCTTCTGCCGGAAATCTTCCAGTGCGCGACACTCCCAGCTATCTAATTGGTAGCCGGGTAACTTATCGGGGTTGTCTTTGGGCTTATGCCTCACTATCAGGGCTTTTTCCAGCTTCTCAGCTCTACTGGCAGAACATAGTACAACACGTACTTTGAAGTCATTCCGCGCCAGTTGTTTCACATAGGTGACTACCCGCTGATACTTAGCATCCCAACGCTGAAAATGCCGGTGGCAGGTCTTGTACAGGTTGGTAGCTGAGTAGCCCACATATACTAAGTTTCCGTTCTTGTAAATGAGGTAAACCCCGCTCTGCCTGTTGGCAAATCCGAGGTTTGAACGTCCGTTCTTATCATATGGTGGTATCAGTCTGCTGACCCTCATTTAATCGTGCTTTATCAGGTACTTTTCTATATCCTGCATAATGCGGGTGTTATTCTCTATAACTTTTATCAAATTATCTCTATCGTCCTTCAGGTATGCTTCTAACTTTTCATTCGCTGCTTTCAGGTTTGCTTCTAAGCTCTGTTGGCGTTTGTAGAAATAAAGAATTGCAAAGACAAGACCGGTAATTACCGGGCCTTGCTTCAATAACTCAACAAGTATATTTACGTCAAAATCTGCCTGTAATAGCATCAGAGTAGTGTTTTTGTTGTCAGGTTAGTTGTACTACCATTGCCGGTATAGTACAGGAAAAACAGTACTATACCGGCAATGAGCATGAGCGATATAATGAGGTACATTGTCATTAATAAGACCCTCCCAGAATTGTTTTGTCAGGGCGCATGACCCATTTAATGAGAGGGTATGCCGTACTTGCAGTAATAGGCGCTCCCGGTGCCGTTTGCATCCCACTATTCCATAACTGTAGAAAGTCGGTAGTGTATGCTGTAGGGTTGGGGTTGGTAGCTCTGTAGGCTACTATTACGCCGGGTATGTCCGGGCTATACTTGAAGTAGTACGATGAAGTCAAAGAAACATCAGCAGGGGTACTGCTTGCCGATATTCCACCGGCAATAGGCGTTAAGCTGCCATTACCTGAGGTGCCGGGATATATATCTACGACCGGGTAGGTGTCATATGGGGCTGGAATACCCTTCATGTACACTCTGCCATCTACACCCGCTAAAAGTGTAGGTGTGAGATAGGTAATAACCGGTGCTGGGGTAGGTGTAGGAGCTGGTGCCGGTGCCGGGGGTATTACTACCGGTGTTGCTGACGCTCCGGACGGTGCAGGTGAGGGTGTAGGTGCCGGTGCCGGTGTTACCACAACCGGCGTAGCCGATGCGCCGGATGGTGACGGTACAGGGTCAGGGGTAGGTGATGGCGGCAATGTATCTGCCGGTTTCTTATGCGCCAGCTCCAACGCAATAAGGTAGGCAATAATGCCTACCACCAGTGCGGATAACCCTATATATAGACCTTTCATGTGCGGATGGTTAAAAATGACTGTGTGAGATCAAAAAGACTATACTCCAGCCAGTGGAATAGATGTAGCCGATGCGCCTGCATCTGCGCCGGTACCAGTGCCGGTAGTACCTGTAGTACTGCCGCCAGTGCCACTACCGGTACCGGTTCCAGTGCCTGTAGTGCCATTGCCGGTATCTTCTGTAATGGCTTTCTTTTTCATGTTCGTAGCTATCAGATATGCTACAACGGCTATCAGAAGTGCGCCGCCGATGATGTATGCGTATTTCATGTTACTTTGATTTGATGAATAAATAAGTGAGTATTACAAGTATTATGAGTGTCAGAGCTGTTACCAGTACCCGGTTATTTTTAACCCAATCACTCAGCTCCGGAAACAACCAGGTTAAACGCTCCGAGGCTGAAAAGTAAAAGGGGGCTTCCACGGCTCCGGATTAAAGCCCAATGTGAAGTTTTCCCGGTTTACACGTTGCAGAGCTGGGCTTTTCTTATCCCAATTACCATTCAGATAGCTGATAATGCTATCCGGCGTAAATGTGCTATTGAGTAGGCCTGTGCGTAGGTTTGAGGTCTTGTACTGTGCATCTCCGTGCATCCATACGAAATGGGCTACAGCCAGCATCATATTATAGCTATACCCTTTTGCCTTTATTTCTGAGATATATGTCTCTATTTTCAGCCGGGTATAATCCATGTCAAATAGCTGTTTTACCTGTGCATCGGTAAGTATTGTGCCATCATTAATAGGAAAGGGTTCTGATTTAGTTACAAGGTGGCCGATACCGATAGTATCATACCCTTTTATGTCCTTATACATCTTTGTCCTGTACCCCTCCTTTACTTTGGCATAGGCATAAAACAAGTCATTGAATGAGATTGTTTTGCCCTGATAATTTATCGTTGTCATATAAACAGAATTTAGCTGTACACATATTTTGGATATACCGCCGATGCCCTTTGTGCGGCTTCAGCTTCAGAATATCCGGCGTTTTTGTTTGCGTCATAGTCCATCTGCCACGCCGGGTTAATGACCTTCTTTTCAGGCCAGTTTACCCAGACCAGAAAAGCTATTAACAGGAATATGCCACCAAATACCAGCCAGTTTTTCATTACCCAAGTATCTTTTTGAACAGGAAAAAAATTATGATGATACCTACGAACATCAGGAACAGTTTCAGGATGCTCTCATTGTCTATGGCTGCGGTTACAGTAATATTGAACTGGCTGTTATTCATTGGTTATATCAGTGTTAGTGTTGAAGAAAATGTCAGTAACTGCGGTTATCAGTTCCTGATAAGATGCTATAGCGGCAGGCTGTTCAGCTATTACTATACGGCTGTAGTGTGTAGGTGGTAGTGGCTTATTGTCATAATCATAATGACCGTGCCGGACTTCCAATGTCTCTGCGGCATCATCCCATACCAGGTACAAGCCGAATGGGTAAGGCTTGCCATCTATTAGGACGCATTCGCGGAAACGCTTCTTTCCTATCGTGTGACCGGCAAATATTACATTAGCTGCATACCATGCCGCCATAGCTGCGTAGTTCGCAAATGGAGTATATGCTGCTTCCACAAGTACCACCATATCTGACCACAGCAGGCCTGTATATACAGGAGTACCATTGTCAACCACAGTGGCTGTACCAGCTTCGCTATTCAATGTTACAGACATGGTATTCCTGAAATACTCACTGCCGTCAATAGTTACGGTATTAAATTCCCCTATTTCCAGTACCGCTATATAGCGGATGTGGTCATACACCCATGCCGCCATGATTGCATAACTGGCAAACGGTGAGCCTTCGCCGTCAGGAGTGATATCTGCATAGCCGGCGGCATCTATCAGCGTACTACCACTATGCACTACAGTGAGGGTTTCACCGGTAGCATCCAGTGTGTATAACAACTCTTTCCGGCTGTACTGAACCGAATCAATTGTTACGTTGTAGATATCTCCCTGTAGTACAGTATGCGGCATGTTATGAGCGTATGAATTTGAGTAGTGCTATTATGAGAACGATGTAAAAAGCAGCTATGAGTACAGACATCAGTACTGCATAGGTGCTTACAACTCTGCTGCCGGTACACCCGCAAGGCGTATTACCTGCCGGGTACTGTGCGCCCGGATATGCAGTTGCTTCCGGCTGTGCTGCAGGCGGGGCGGTGGCGTATAATGGAGTGAATGTTGCTGACATATTGCTGTTTTATCTGAAAAATGCAAACTTGATTATGGCCCACCAGAACGCAACAAACAGGAATATCCCTACCAGCCATATTATCCATAGGAGCCACGGAGTAGAAGTATTGGTTTCTGCCGGTGTGTTGCTGCTGCTGCCTGTTGTTTCCATTTATTTAAAGAATATGAGCCAAACAATAAGAGCGACAACTACCACAAGCCCTGCCGCCATGAGCCATTTGTATGATGTAGGAGCAATGAGGCCCCTATTGAATGCGTCAATGTCAACCTGTGCCTGCTGCTGTGTGCTGGTGCTCAGCTCACCGGCATTCACTTTGTCCAGATAGCTGAATGGGATAGTGACTGCCATTACTGAAGGTTTAGGGTTGAGAATTTTTGTTTTACTGCTGCCTGCTGTGTTCTGAACTCATTATCCCAAAAGCCTGTTTCATTGCTGATGGCTACCGGCAGGGTTTCACTATCCTCACTGTAGTAGCGCTCATTCCAGTAGTTGTAGACTTTGCGGAGCTGGCAGTCAGCCAGGCCCAGCAGTTGTGTGTACAGGTCATGGTTGCGGAATGACAGGCCGGTAATGTCATTATACAGAGCATCGCCCAGAGCTGTAGGGTCGTAATCGTCACAGCCGCCGCCAGTAGGCACTGGAGTAGGGCCATTCACAAACGCCACCTTAGTGAGCCGTGATGTAACCAGATATGCCAGAACAAACACAATAGCAGCACCGCCGATGATATATTCTACCTTCTTAGTGCGCCTGAACAGGAACCATGCCACCACTCCCGCACATGCTGCGGGAATGAGTACGTCTATTGTGTTTTTTGCTGCTTTGCTGAGTGCCATTATCTATATATCCATTTAGGGGGTTCAGGTGGAAGGGTTATAGTTCCTCCGAATCGTTCATCTTTTCCCTGAAGATTGACAAGTTTTTCCCAGGCTATATGGTCTGGATTAGCTATGTAGTCTGCACTGTTAGTACTTAGCCTGTTATATGGGTCTACTTCCATACCTGACACATAACCGGGTTTTCTGCTTCCTGCCGGAATAGTTCCTGTTTCTGCATCTAATGAATCAGTACCACCATCGGCAAACATGTAGTAAATGATTACCCCAGCCACTACCACCAGTACCCCTATGGCTATCATTTTACCGCTCATGCTGCCTCCTTTTCGTTATAGTGCTTTGTTACGAAAAAAACTATCAGGAATACTGCTACCAGTATTGCCCAGAACCACCATGTTTTGACAAGAGCTGCCATATATTACATTTTAAGAATTAATACTATAATTATCATTACCACTATCACCAGTGCGATAGCGTAAAATATTTTTGAGTTTCCCTGAAGACCTTTCCCCTTCAGGTCTTCAGCATCCTGATACTCCTGAGCTTTAAGCCCTATCAGGTCATCGGCATATAGTTGCTCTATCTTAGCCTGACATATACTGCGCCCATTAGCCCGGTTGTATAGCGGGTTACGGGTATGTATGTAGTCTCCGCAACTGTTTCCCCATCTGGTTATATCGTTCGTGAGCGTAGCCAGTGTAGCTGAATAATCAGCCGGATTGGGTACATTTTCGCGTATCCATCTATCTGCCAGCTCTTCTTTGGTAGGCATATTGCCTACTGCTGTGCCTATAGGGCTTAATATCCATGAATACCACTTTGCCATTACTTGATAAATAACACCATGAGTAAAAAAAGAACGATAGCTACTACCAGTATGCCTATCAGTATGGTTTCCTGCTGCTGCTGGCCCAGGCTGTACTGAAACAGGGCATAATCTACATTCTGATGGTATGCGGTGCCGGACTGATTTACAGAGAGCTGACCGGCTATTATTGCAGCCTGCGCTTTTATCGCATTTCCCGCCGCATTCAGCGCACTTGTTACCGCCTGAAATACCGCCGTTGCCGCCATTCCCTTAATTTTTCAGTATAAGAATGAGCAATACCATTACCGCCAGGCCAGCTACTACCCACAGCCATATATTATTCATAGCCATAGCCCCGGCGCCGTTCTGGCCTCCGGTATTCTGGTAAACATTGGTTGTGGGTGTGTTGCCTTTCAGCGCATTAATGATGGCTGCGCCGCCTGTGAAGATATCCCCGGCATTATCGAAGATATCTCCCCATATACTCCCGTTATCGCCTCCATTATCTACGGCACTGGTGCCGCTTGTAGTAGTTTCTGCCATACAGTTATTTGTGTGGTCGTTATAAAATTGAGGGTTACTGTTGTGCGCTTACCGGTGTAGTCCAGTTCTGCAATTCTGCCATTTTGGGTAAGGATTGCAGCAGCATTACTATGAGGTGTTTCTGCTGGGCCTCATTCATGTTGTTATACTGCCGGTCAAGAAACTTTTCCATCCCCTCCATCTGCCCGTATGTGGCTTGTGCTCCCTCTTTCAGGTTGGGGTAGGCATCACCATAGTTCTGACGAATGAACTTATAAACCGTGGTAGGATTGCGGCTTATAGCATAGCTGATAGCATTATGCGGGTCGGCATTCATCCATGCGGCCAGCTCCTGACGGGTAAATGTGGCATTGGGTATGCTGTTATCTATGGCGCTGCCACCTACTGGCTTGGAAGTATATATTACGTCTGACATGCTGGTTATAGCTAAAAAACGGGCAGGCATGATACCTGCCCGTTCGGTGATGTGAAATAAGGATTGTTATTATACCTTTTCGGCAGCGAAGGTGTTGCCTATAGCCGCTACGCCGAAAGTGATATCCAGTGTGGCACTGGCAGGCATAGAGGACAGGTACATAAAGAAGTTGCGCGTATTGCTGAATGCACGGTCTTTTATCAGCAGCGTTTTGTCATAGCCACCACCGCCCAATACAGTGGCGTATGGCGACAGGTTGATTTCTTCAGGGTTGGCTATGCCATTGGGCGGCATTTCGCCTATCCACAGGCTACCATCATAGATGCTGGTAGTGGAAGTTATCATCCTGATATAGGTGATATACAGTCCATTCTGTTCAATATACTTGTTGAACTCAGCAAAACCACCGGCAGTACCGGCGCTGATGCTGCTGGAGAGTACTGTCTCTACCTGGTCGCATATAGTGCAGCCAAACTTAGTACCCAGCCATACAGGTGTAGGCCCCTGAAAGATAAGCAGGTTACTTTCGGCTCCCTGCGCTGATGTTACAATTTTTACTTTCAGCTCGCTGACGCTCTGAATGTTATTCTTTACCATTACAGGGCCGGTAATGCCATCAAGTGCTGTATTTTTAGCGGGTGTCCTTAGTGCCATTGTTTTGTGATTTTGATAGCACAAACCTACCCCCATGCACAGCCACACTCCAATATTTAGGCCCAAAATGGCCCTCCTTTACAGCAATAAAAAAGGCGCGGAAAACCGCGCCTGTAGTGTATTTGAATGTTTGTAGTAATTACTGCACTGTACTCGATGTTTCATTAATTACAGACATCACTTCATCATAATTTTTCCAGTCTGTCTTAGGGTGTGCAGCTTTCTGGGAAGCCGTGATTACAACAACCTTTAAACTCAATGTTGGAAAGTGTGATGTGTTGTCTGTTTTCTGTATTGATATTGCAATGTGACCAGATTTGTACGCAAAATTGTAAGTAATACTTGGATTACCCCAATAAGTGTATGGTAAGGCAATCCAATAACCAGTAGTATTTGTCATAAATGCACTCACGGTACCTTTTGAAATAATGTCAGGTGTAATTGCCGCATATGAAATATCAATAGTAGATAGTTTGTTTGCAGCATCCCAACTCCAGTCCCCGGGTAATACAGTTACTGATCCCGACTGTACGTTAGCGTTACCATCTGTCCCATTTGTCCCGGCTGGGCCTTGTGGTCCGGTATCTCCTTTATCTCCTTTAACACATCCGATGGATAGTGAAGACAATACAATAAGTGATAGCAGTGTTCTTAGTTTCATAATGTTGTTATTAGTGAAATGCAATGATAGTATTTCTGCTTGTACAGTCAAAATGGTATCAGTTTAATAACTGGCGGTATAGAAATGGGAATTTCTATGCACCTATGCACCATTTTTTATAAAACATTGATTATCACACTGTTATAATTAAAAACCTATGCACTGGCTATGTTTTTGCTATGCTCCCGTGGGTACATAGCCCCTTTTTTGCCTACAGTTGGTACAGTTGGTAGTGCCGGTAAGCGGTACACAGGTACATAAACAGTGCGTAGACAATTGTGGCTATGCACCCGCCGGAACTATTGTATTTACTATACTTTTCTTCTTTTAGGAACATAGGTGCATAGAAAAAGTATATAGAAGAAAGTGTCCTGAATTTAAAAAAGGAAATGGCCTGCAGCATAGTATATAATGGCTGTACCTGCAGGTACAGCACAAACCGGCTGTACCGGCCATGGCACGAAAAAGGCCCGGACATTGCCGGGCCTGTACAGCTATAAAAACTATGCTGCCTATATGATGCCACGCTTATAGAGCCGCTGAAAGAACTCTATCACATTTCCGAAGCTCCAGATCTCTACCTGGTCGTCTATGCGGTCCTGTGTATTCTCAATGATGTACATGCTGGCGTAATGATGCATTTTGTAAAGTGTCCGTAGTATTTCACTCCCGGCACAGTTGGCGCACTGGTCTGTAAGCCATGCCAGCTCCTGCATTACTTCATCCTTAACCTGTGATTTTCTTTTGAACTCTGGTGTAAGGTGTGCCGGGTGTTCTTCTATCCATTCCAGCAGGTCTAGCAGGTGGTAAGTTCTCAGCACAAGTGCTGTGCTCAGGTTGGGATGTTTCTTAGTTACATCCGGTGGCAGCAGGTGCTGCTGTTCTGTCTTTTCTTTTTGGTGTCGCATTACTAAAAAGTTAAACGGTTAAATAATGGGCCGGTCGCTGCGACACCATCCGAGAGAACTCAGAAGACATAGGGACTTTCACCCATTCGCCGGCTTTATTTTTAATTCAGTCTTGTTTTTTGGAGATTGCTCTCCGGATAGTATCGCACTCCAAAGGTAGGGAAGTGCGGGGATATTTTTTGATCCTGTGCAGTTAGTTGCTGCTGTAGCAGCTGCATATGATCATGTACAGTTACTTTTTATAGTTATCAATCATTCACATATACCCCACGTACTCATGCAGCTGGGGGCATCGGCTGGGGCATCCTGCTTAAATAAATCATACTGCCTGCCACCTCTGGTTGTGCGGCACCATTCCCGCACCTCTGCAATAGAAGGTATATAACTCATACCCTTAGGTAGAGTACCTGGACGAAACCATGTACGGCCAATCTGTTTTTCCCAATAGATTAATTTCGCCCATGCCCATTCAGGCAGCAGCGATAATTCAGTTTTGTTGGCATGTATGCAGGGGAAACAACCTACCCGCCCATACCCCAACGCATAGAGCGGGTTAGGTGGCACCCCCTTTTCAGCCAGGCAGCTGAATACTTCTTCTTCGGTGGCGTAGAGCAATGGTAATATGTAGTCGCAATCAAAGTAGCTATTGGAGGTAAACGGCATAGGATAGCCCATCCGCCTGCGTTCGCTCTCACCTTGTCTTATACCTGAGAACATGACCCAATTATCTGTAGGGTAATGACATTCCAGATACAGCAGCTGCGGGTATAGCTTTGTCCATTCTGTACAGAACTGTGCCTTAGTGGAAGGGGCGCGGCCTTTCCAGAGCATCATGTCAAGAAAAGGGTTTCCCGATGGTAGCAGTCCTTTTCTTGCCAGTTTGTCCGTAAAGTCTCCCCGGCATATCTGTACTTCCGGCCCTCCGGCCATTATGTGCAGATTGCGCACGTAGTTAACAGTAACGGGGTGTTCATTACCCGTATCGGCAAAGAGCGGCAGGAAGTTATTCCCGTAGTATTCTACCATCAGGCAGTACAGAGCTGTGCTATCCTTACCGCCACTTACACTGCATATTCTCAACTCATTCATACAGTTATTTTTTCCTAAAAATGAATAAATCCTTTCCGTGGCTGCGGCGTTCGTCTGTCTGCTTATTGAAGGGGGCAAACTTGCCTGCATAGTTGGCGTAGGTTTTCAGGCATTCGGTAAACCGGCGCTGCCGTGCCAGTGGTGAGCGTTCTTTGTACTCAGGGTAGGCGGTAAGAAATTGCAGGTGTAGTTCCTTCTTGTCGTACTCCACATCTGGGGCAATGGTGCCATCAGTCACCTTATCTTCTATCCAGTTTACAAAATCTTCATTGGTCTGGTCTATCAGCTTGCGGCGCTCCAGGTTAATGGATTTGGCCCCAATGATACCCCTGTCCAGATATAGGCTGATGCAGAAGCAAATAAAATTGTCAAATGCCTGCCAGTCTTCATCGTCAAACTCTGTAAAGAACCACTTGCCAAATTCATCCTGAGGGCTGAACTTGTCACTATAATGGTTTGCCATTTCAAATTCAATTACCCTATCCTTTGCACTGGCCCCCTCTATGCGAATGGTCTTGTTAGTGGTGAAGACCATTTTTACATCTGTCTTGAAAGGTGCCTGATTCTTTTTCTCAACCTTCAGCCCTTCTACTATATCGTTAAAAAAGTCCTCAATCTGTACGTTGCGTTTGGCATCGTCAATGCCTACTATCTGGGTTTCCAGTGTCACTTCCTGGTACTTGTGCTTATCATCTGTTTTGAAGTCCTTGCCGTTAATAACCACTGTAGGTTTTATGCGCTTCATGGCTTGCAATAGCAGCCCTTTGCCGGTACGGCCACTGGGGTTATCGCTTATCTCACTGTCTGTTAGTATCAGGGCTTTGCGCTTCACATCAAAGTAGCTGTGCAGTATATAGCCCATCATGGTGCAAAGGGAGTGGTACCGGTCTATCTGTTTGCCGCATACATTGTAGAAGAACTGCTGAAAACAGCCCATTGTGTCCATCGTTACCGGCATAGAAGTAAAACTGCGGCTAAGTACCTGTTCCTGCCAGATACAGCCGCTCAGCTCTGCCATTGGGTACAGCTTCCATCCATCACCATTACAACGGACGTAGCCATTCTTATAGAAGATATACACTTCGTCTTTACCATCCTTACAAAAAGTGAATGTTTTGTCATTCTTCAAAAGCGAAAGATTCCCGGCACTGAAGTAACGTTCCCGGCCATTGACAAACCGCTCTTTGAGCATGTATGTGGGTATATCATCGTGTATCTTTTCCGGCAGTGCTGCTATCAGCTTAAAGAACATATCCTGCACCTGTACCGGTGCCACGGGTGACAGTACATTGTTAACCATCCGCACTATGATGAAGCTGGTACGGTCAATGTCAAACCGCCTGAACCCAAACTGATAAAGCAGGTCGTTAAAGTTGCTCATACTGATACCGATACGCTTTACATCGCCATCATCACTGAGCTTTTCTACATAACACAGGTCACGTACCAGCTCCAGCGCTCTTTGTGTTTCCGGCGGGTACATCTTTGATGGTTTACACCTGCCGTCCTTCTGGTCATAGCTGAAGTAGTTGCCCCGGTAGTTGAACTGTTCAGCCTTTTGCAACCTATCATCCCGCTCAGAGTAAAAAGTATAAAAATCGTCAACATCATTCAGGTGAAAGTATTCTGTGATATCTTTCTTATACCTTAGTGTAATGCGTGTGAGGTATCGGCCCTCAATAACCTTGTAGCGGCTGTTTTCTTCATCCTGCTTTTTGACCTTTACAGGCTTTTTTGAGAATGAATTGAACTCTTTGGCTATTTCCTTCACCATAGATGGGTGAGAGATAAGCAGGTCGTCCAGACCTTTAGGATTGGTTTCCAGCGTGTCACTGTTCAGGTGTGCGAAGTACTTATCAATGTCTTTGTAATCACTTACCAGGTCATAGAACAGTTTCACACTACCGGCAAAGCCTGCCGGGCGCTCATATACATTGGCTCCGGTGGCAATATCCTCTTTTGTCAAATTCATACAGTCGCCATCCATGAGCCAGACGATACGCTCTACATTGCAGCTCTCAATCAGGGTCTTAACGTCCTGATACAGGGTGTGCGTTTCCTTTTCCGTCATTAAAGTAATGGACGGAAACCCGATGCAGTCAATGCCGTGCATGGCTGCTTTCATTGCCTTGAAATATCCTTCTGTGAGGTATAGTACCGGTATATCCGTTTCAGCCTCATATTTCTGTACCAGATGTGGAGGTATGAAGGGGTGAGTACCCTGCCCTGATGGCATGTTGTACTTTTTAGGTTTGCCCTCTTTGTCTGCTTCTTCAGGGAAAAGGCGTGTCAGCTTGTATATATGATTCTTATGCCTGCCGCCGTCCTTTGCGTAGCGTATCAGCCTGCGCTCCAGTGTATATACTAAAATATCAATACCCCTTGTAGAAGCGGTGAAGATTGGAAAGTCCTTAATTACCGTTTCTCCCTGTAAGGGGCTTTTATGGCTTGTCTCAGTCTGTATGATGCCTATATTATTGCTATCATCATCAATACCCAGAGCGGCCATGCGTTGGGTAAAGTACTCTAACGTTTGCTTAGGTATTTGTGGTTGCTCAACTAGATTCATGCGGCTGCAGGTTGGTTAGTAATGACTGTACGGTACTGATTATGGGTTGTGAATGTGAAGTTTGTCTATTAAGCGTTTTTAGGCTTACCAGACATATATAAGCGCTCAAACTCTATGCGCCATACCCACGGGTTAATCTCCCAACTATCCCGGCCATTGATACTTTCCCATAATGCCCGAAAGCGGTCGCGTGGGGGTGGCAAATGCGGTGGCTGGCCGTTTGCTGGACCGTCACACCATTTTTTGACGGCTTCTGTATAATCAGGGAAATGCTTGTCAATAAATGGCGTGCCATTAAGGACACAAATACCCTCACATACTGCATCTGCATCAGATATCTGGTGTAGCCGTTCGATGTTAATATCCACTATCTTTAGCCACCGTTTTGCTATTTCTTTTGGCATAAAAAGCGATGGCTTCCATTTGTCAGCCTCTTTAGCTGGCGTTCCTATTTGCAGCTGGTCGGCCTTGAATACTATTTCATCACCTATCTTCTTGTAGGTTTCCCGTATGTATAAGATATCGCCGGTTTCTCCATAATGGCAGAATGTTAGTATATCCTTTTTTCGGTCTGTCTTGTGCTGGAATGAAGCCCCATAGTTGCCAAAACGGTTTACACCTTCGTTGCACAGTATATATTCATCCGGTGCGCTGTTGACTTCTTCCAGTCCTCCCGTTCGCCTGGTTACAGTCTTCGCGCTCCACATGATGGCTCTTACCATTTCTGTCTGAAATAATATTGGACATTCTTTCATCTCCTGAGTAGTTATAGTGAAAAATGAGCCGGTCTGTTCCCGGCTGTCAGATGCTCCGTTGTGCTTACTGGTCGGCTCTTCCGCTCTGCGGCTTAAAGGACTATAACAACGTATATCGGGCATCAATCCTCCGTTGTCTGCTACCCCGGCCCTTTATGATTTAAAACAGGCTCTGTTGCTTGCTTTCTTTCTTCTGATTGTAGGATATGACATATTTGGCAACTGCCGCCTCCATTCTCTTGCACCTTTGCAGCTTGTGCGGCTCATTATACCCCCGGCGTTTCCCGTCGAAGTATTCCTGCTGCGCTACCAGCATGGCACCCACTTGCCGTACAAATTCGTCATGCTCCTTTTCCAAATCTTCCAGTGTCATAGCTGCTCGTTTTTTAGGTATGTATAAACTACAAGTTCTTCGTGGTCCTGATTGCGGGAAACATTTAAATAATACTTAAAAATTCTTTCCATGTGATTTATTATCTCCTCCCGCCACTTTACGAACTCCTTTGAGTAGTTTTCCAACTCTCTAACGTCGTTACCTTTTGGCTGGTAAATCCTATAGCTCTGTACACGTCCAATTCTTGAGTGATTGAAAAGGATAACAGAATAACCCAAGTCCGGATGATGTATTATTTGAAAAAAGTATGTAAAATGCCCGTGAGTCGCCTTTATAACTTCGTCTCTTTTCATTTCCAATTTTGCCCGTGTCATAGCTGCTCATTTTTAAGGTCTGCATACGCTACCACCTCATACCGCCGCCGCAGATCAGCGGCAAGACGGCACAGAATAGAATATATTCTGTCACACTCCCGATGGCTGGATGGTGCGGCTATGGTGTTGAGCTCAGGCAATACCAGTTCCAGATAACCGCCCACTGTATAGAGTAATTCCGGGCTGTATGGCGGCAATCCCCGATACTGTTCCCCACTATCCCCGGTTACAGAAAGGGCGCGAATAGTAGCAGCTATTACCGCCAGTGCATCAGCCACATTAACACTCCGCAGTTCTCCTTTCTCTGCTAGTTTTTTAAAGTCCGGCTGTATATAGATTAGCAGGGTACGGATAATACCTGCATCGGCCTGGCGCATAAATGCTTCATGGTCGTACGTGTGTTTTTCTTTTACGTACTTCCATGTATTGAAGCACCAGAAGCGCACATGCTGGCCGTATGCTTTATTGTATTCAGCCCAGCTCAGTTTCAGGTCTTTTGGTATGAGGTGTGTATTCATGGATAAATTATTTAAAAAGCTCTTTTAATTCATTCTCTTCTCTCTCTATGAGCGCACGTAGATTATTCATATACCCATCAACGATAACATCAGATGATACCGCCATTAGGGCAGGCTCCATTATGATGCAGTTGCTTGTCTGGTCAGGTATTGTTGGAACGATAATCCGGATAGCTTTGCCTTTACCGGCATGGTTATCCAGTAATTTTTCGCACAGGTCCAATTCTCTTTTATTCCGGTCAATACGGGCCTGTAATGTGTTTGCTTTCTGAAGTTTTTCTGACATAGTATTACTGGTTTTGATTGGTGACTAATTCATAATTGCCGGGACTGAGCCATACTGAGTAATTTCGGAGGGTACTCAGTACGTAGATGTTCTGGCCATTTTCATCGGTATAATCGGTAAGTGGCATAACAGTTGGGTAGATGCCTCCCGGTTTCCATCCGTGTACCTCACAGAATGCCGGCAGAGCCGTAATGCGTATTTCTTTGGCAGGTGTCGGTTTTGGTTGGCTCATTTTATAAGATTGAAAAGTTTCGGAATGTCAGGACGGTTGAGGTAGGTTGCCAGAAATTGAATAGTAGCAGGGTTTAACGCTTTCTTTCGTTTTTTTGGCGGGGTCTTTGTTTCCTGCTGAGTATAACCGGCAGAATAGTCCGGAGCGCTGGCTGTCAGACCCGCCCCGGAACGTATTCTGTGAAGTGTGACCTCTATTAGTTGCAGGTCAGCTTCCAACTGTTGCCGGTTGTAATTGAACATATAGTAACTTTACAGGTTAAATGAAAAATGGATACCGGCGCGCGAAGCCGGTACCCATTACTTAGCCCTTACGAAATGGCGATTTGCTGCGGGGCTGCTTGTAGAGATACTACTCCTGGCGGGAGCAGTCTTTTTATGTTCGTACGAAAGTGCTGATTCATATCTCTGTGCAGCCTAGTGTTTAAAATCGCCAAATTTCCACCGGGTTATAGTGCAAATTAAACACTATATACTTTAAAAACCAAAAATTACTGTTTAAAAACAACGGTTATGCCTTTTTGAATCGGAAATACCCATTGAATTAAACACTTTTTTGGACTTTAAAACACTCGTATGACAGGGCCACAGCTCAAGGAAATATTATTTTCAAAACACGGCGATGCCACTGCATTTGCAGAGCATATCGGCAGCAGCCCGCAAAATCTGTATAGTAAATTCAAGTCAAACAGGGTCAACAGGGAAACATTGAGCCAGTATGCAGATTTTAAAGGTTATGATGTAGAGAAGTTTTTAAAATGGGCTGATGGGCCGCTTACTAATGGTGTTTTTGGCCCAATTGCAACGCCAGATAGTGAGGATGCCGGAAAGGTGTGTGAGGAGGAAGGAAGCTATACTAACACCCTCAATGATGCTATAATAAAGGTGATGCGTGAGAATATAGAACTACACGAAACCCTTGCTGAGCGCGGAAAACTGATTATAACACTCCTGGACAAAAAGTAGGGCAGGGGAGTGCTGTATTAATATACTATTACAACTGTAGAGAGCTGTAAATCAATTTGAGCAAATGAAACAAAAAACCGGTGGTAAATCCCGTACGTGCTACGAAAAGGACATCAGAAATGATGTCCTTTTTTTGTGCATAAATCCGGGGCTGCACATCTGTATTTAGTGGGTCAAGCTGAATAATTGGGGGTCAAGCTGAATAATTGGGGGAAGAGATATATCAGGCATAAATGTTAGCCAGTCTGAAAAGGAAGAAAGGGATCAGTACCAAAAGTTGGGGACCAGAGTAAATCAGTGCAGGAAAATGAGGTAGTACTACGCCCCAATATGGCAAAATATTTTCTTGAAGAGCCGGGGAAAGGGTATGTGAGCTGGATGGCAAAAGTGGATGACGAAGTCGTATCTGTTGCAGGTATGGTGCTATACCGGAAACCTCCGGGCAGCAGCAGTCTTACAGGGACATGGGGCTATATAATGAATGTGTATACGGAGCCAACGTACAGACGGCAGGGTTTATCAACCATACTGATGAAAAAACTGACTGAAACTGCGGCAGAAATGGGTGTTTGCTGTCTGGAGTTACATGCCACAGAAAAAGGTGAGCCATTATATATGTGGCTCGGTTTCAAAAAAACACAAAGAACCCGGTTACAGGTTGCCTGTTACTGTAGTACTACAGAGACTCTTCTGCAACTAATCTGTCTGTTAACTCCCGAATAATCTGCTGCACAGCAGATCCATTTTCCTGCAGGCTTTTGATGTTTTCAATGATTATCAGCCGCCTGCCGTCGGGGTAGTTGCCAGTGAGGAGATTATTAGGGTCATTAATGCCGGCACCTTTCAGAAACACGAGCCGTATAGCATCTTTTTTGAACAGATTGAAAACAACTATGTGCCGGCGGTACTCTTTTGCATTGAATGGTTTCATGTGACCAGTATAAAAGAATGCAGGAGCATTCCAGGCAATTTCTTCTCCTATACGGGCATCGGCATCCAGTATCAGATGCCGGGTAGCAGCTATAAGGTCTGTAAGCGGGTGAGTGGATGTCTGCATGAAATTGTCCACCGCTTTGCTGTCTGAACTTTTAGTACCGTTGCCTGTTTGTTTTGCCATGTGATAATAATATGAATAAAACTACACCAAACAATAAGAGTGTAAGCCCGTGGTGTTTTTGAAAGGGATAAATAAGCGGGGCAAAAAAAATCATCATTATCTGCTACTTTTGCAACGCAAATCACTTGCCGGAATGAACACAGAACAATTAAAAGAGGTGGCCACCCAGGTGCGCCGTGATATAGTAAGAATGGTGCATAAGGTACAGAGTGGCCATCCAGGTGGCTCACTGGGATGTACTGACTTCCTAACTGCATTATATTTTAATGTAATGAAGCGGAAAGAGGGTTTTGACATGGATGGAGTAGGGGAAGACCTTTTCTTTTTGTCGAACGGACATATATCGCCTGTTTTTTATAGTGTACTGGCCCGCTGCGGCTACTTCCCTGTAAGTGAGCTGGCTACCTTCAGGCATATCAACTCCCGCCTGCAGGGGCATCCTGCCACGCATGAGCACCTGCCCGGTGTGCGCATAGCGAGCGGCTCTCTGGGCCAGGGGCTGAGTGTAGCTGCGGGTGCCGCAACCGCCAAAAAGCTGAATGGTGATGATACGATTGTATATTCACTGCATGGCGATGGTGAGCTACAGGAAGGTCAGAACTGGGAAGCTATCATGTATGCCGCGCATCACAAAACAGATAACCTGATAGCTACCGTAGACTGTAACGGACAGCAGATAGATGGACCTACAGATAAGGTGATGGACCTGGGCTCACTGAGAGCTAAGTTTGAAGCCTTTGGCTGGATAGTGCTGGATATGGACGGTAATGACATGGATGATGTACTGACCGTATTGACAAAAGCAAAGGATGCAACGGGCAAGGGTAGTCCTGTATGTATTCTGATGCGAACGGTAATGGGTAAGGGTGTATCGTTTATGGAAGGTACACATGAATGGCACGGCATAGCCCCCAATGACAAACAACTGGAAGAGGCACTGTCTCAGCTGCCTGTTACCTCACTGGGCGATTATTAGAGATAGCAGCAGTATATATTGATTTTCTGTGGTTTTATTACTATATTTGATATAGTAATTCCATGTTGTGCTCTTAATAAGCCCGGTATGATGATCCAAACCCGATTCCTTTCCTGCATTCTTTTTCTGTGCTTATTCACAGCTATCTCGTCCTGTTCCAAAACAGAGACACAACCCTCTATGGCTTCAAAGCTGTATGGGAAATGGAAGAAGGTACAGTATGCTACAGATGATAATGCCAACGGGCAGCTGGATGAGTGGGAGTTACATAACACAGATGAGGCAATAACCAATGTACTGGAGTTCAGGAAAGACAGTACCGGTACAGAGTATACTACAGGCTCTCCCGACCTGCCATTTTCGTGGATTATAACCAGTGAGCTGACTATGGCATTTTCCTATCATGGCTCAGAAGCCATACAGTTCAGAATAACCAGAGTGAATTCCGGCGTACTTCATATTACCACCCGAACTGATAAAGGACTGGCCGGATATTATTACCAGAAAACAAAGTAGACCGATACATGGGATTCCTGTGTGGGTGTTGTGCAATAATTACCGTGTTTTTATGTAGGTTTGAGGCGTAAATGAACGCCTGTTCATGAAGTGATGCCGGTAATCATTCCTCAATATTTATATAACAAACACGCAAATAACTATGGCAAAGATCAAAGTGGCAAACCCGGTGGTAGAGCTGGATGGCGACGAAATGACGCGAATCATATGGAAGTATATAAAAGATAAACTGATACTGCCATATCTGGATATTGATATTAAATATTATGACCTGGGGCTGGAGTACAGAGATGCTACCAACGACCAGGTGACGGTAGATGCAGCCAATGCAATAAAGCAGTATGGTGTAGGTATCAAATGTGCTACCATCACGCCTGATGAGGCAAGGGTGCAGGAATTTGGGCTGAAGCAGATGTGGAAAAGCCCTAACGGAACTATCAGAAACATACTGGATGGTACTGTGTTTCGTGAGCCGATAGTGATGAGTAATATACCGAGACTGGTGCCTAACTGGACGGCCCCTATATGCATAGGCCGTCATGCCTTTGGTGACCAGTACCGCGCAACAGATTTTGTGGTAAAAGGTAAAGGAAAGCTTACAATAAAGTTTGAGGGAGAGGATGGCAATACCATAGAGCATGAAGTATATAACTTCAAAGGAGATGGTGTGGCGCTGGCTATGTATAATACTGATGAGTCTATCATGGGTTTTGCACGTGCATGCTTTAACCTGGCACTGCAGAAGAAATGGCCATTGTATCTCTCTACCAAGAATACAATACTGAAAAAGTATGATGGCAGGTTCAAGGATATATTTGAAGCTATCTATCAGGAAGAATTCAAGACACAGTTTGACGAGCAGGGGCTGGTATATGAGCACCGTTTGATAGATGATATGGTGGCCAGTGCGCTGAAGTGGCATGGTAACTTTGTATGGGCCTGTAAAAACTATGACGGGGATGTGCAGAGTGATACCGTAGCACAGGGTTTTGGCTCACTGGGCCTGATGACATCTGTACTGGTAACACCAGATGGCAAAACCATGGAGGCAGAGGCAGCGCATGGAACAGTGACACGTCACTACCGTGAGCATCAGAAGGGTAATCCAACATCTACCAATCCTATAGCATCAATATTTGCATGGACGCGTGGTCTGGCTTTCCGTGGTAAGCTGGATGGTAACCAGGAGCTGATAAGCTTTGCAAATGCACTGGAGCAGGTATGTATAGAGACGGTGGAGAGTGGTAGCATGACCAAGGACCTTGCAGTATGCATACATGGCAACAAAGTGAAGCACGGAGAGCATTATATGCATACAGAGGAGTTTCTGGAGCGCCTTAATGAAAACCTGCAGAAAAAGCTGGCATAGTAATGGCTGCTATAGCAGCATATAAGAAAGGATATTTCCTCTTTATAGGATTAAATATTGTATTGCCTGTTCCGGAGGATACCGGAACAGGCATTTTTATGATCGGAGATGGGGGAGACTTTACACTGTAACAGGGTTATGTTTACTACTTACTGATAATATTGCAGAACCAGAACGCTAAAAATATGTATACAATACCAGATGATTATAACCATGTAATGCCTTACCTGATAGTGAAGGATGCTGTGGCTTTTATGGACTTCATAGCTCATGTGCTGGGTGGCACGGAGAAAATGCGTCATATGCGTGGTGACCATACCATAATGCATGCAGAGATGTGTATAGGACATAGTGTAGTAATGATAGCCGAAGCAACTGATGAGTATAAACCGTGCACGGCGGGTTTGTTCGTATATGTGCCGGATGCTGATGCCAGCTATCAAAAGGCACTGGATGCTGGTGCCGTATCCATCATGGGTATGAGCGACCAGTCATATGGACGAACATGTGGTGTACTGGACACATGGGGCAATACGTGGTGGATAACTTCGTGGAAAGGGTAGGTGTAAACATATGGAATAAAAAATATTATCAATATGATAGGTGAATCCTTCACTTTGGGGATAACTAATTTTCAGCTTTAGCGGCCATTGGATATTTTTGTAGTCGCCTGCAATGTATTGCTGGCAGTGTCTCATGCGAGCATTTTTTAATATTTGAGTGATGGAAGAGATGGATATGTTTGCCGGGCAGGGCTCGGCCATGATAGGTACTATGTACCAGAACTGGTTTCTGGACTATGCCAGTTATGTAATTCTGGAGCGTGCTGTCCCGGCAATAGAGGACGGTCTTAAGCCCGTGCAGCGCCGCATACTGCACGCAATGAAGGAGATGGATGATGGCCGTTTTAATAAGGTGGCCAATATCATAGGGCAGAGTATGCAGTATCACCCGCATGGTGATGCCTCTATAGGCGATGCCATAGTGGGGCTGGGGCAGAAAGACCTGCTGATAGAAACACAGGGAAACTGGGGTGATGTGCGCACCGGTGATAGTGCAGCCGCTGCCCGTTATATAGAGGCGCGCCTCTCAAAGTTTGCGCTGGAAGTAGCCTTTAATGCCAAGACTACCAGCTGGCAGCGTAGCTATGACGGACGAAAAAATGAGCCGGTAACACTGCCTATGAAGTTCCCTCTGCTGCTGGCACAGGGCACTGAAGGTATTGCTGTGGGGCTGAGTACCAAAATACTGCCGCACAACTTCTGCGAGCTGATAGACTGTGCCATAAAACATCTTAAGGGCAAAAAGTTTGAACTGTTTCCCGACTTTCAAACGGCGGGAATGATAGATATAGCCAACTACAATGATGGTGCAAGAGGCGGTAAAGTGCGTGTGCGTGCACGTATAGAAGAGGTAGATAAGAAGTCGGTAGTGATAAAGGATGTGCCTTATGGAGTGACTACATCGCAACTGGTGGACAGCATACTTAAAGCAAACGACTCAGGCAAAATAAAAATAAAGAGCGTTACCGATAATACGGCGAAAGATGTGGAGCTGATGGTGCAACTGGCACCAGGGGTTTCTACTAATCAGACAATTGATGCCCTGTATGCATTTACAGACTGTGAGATAAGCATATCGCCCAATGCCTGTATTATCATAGAGGATAAGCCCCATTTTGTGGGAGTATCTGATATGCTGAAGCATTCTGTAGCACATACCAAACATCTGCTGCTGCGGGAGCTGGAAATAAAGCTTAGTGAGCTGGAGGATGACTGGCATTACTCCTCACTGGAAAAAATATTCATTGAAAAGCGGATATACAGAGATATAGAGGAGCAGACAACATGGGAGGGTGTACTGGGGGCTATTGATGCCGGACTGAAGCCGTATAAAAAACTATTCCGCAGGGAGATAACCCAGGATGATATAGTGAAGCTTACAGAAATACGCATCAAGCGTATCAGTAAGTTTGACTCGTTTAAGGCAGATGAGCATATACGTGGCGTAGAGCAGGCAATAGAGGAAACGAACGATCATATAGCTCACCTGAATGACTATGCGATTCGTTATTATGAAAATTTGCTGAAGAAATATGGAAAGGGCAGAGAGCGGCGTACAGAGATACGTCCTTTTGAAACCATACAGGCTGCGGTAGTGGCTATTGCCAATGCCAAGTTGTATGTGAACCGTAAAGAAGGGTTTATAGGGACAGGCCTTAAAAAGGATGAATATGTATTTGACTGCTCTGACATAGATCAGATAATAGCCTTCAGACGGGATGGAAAGATGATGGTTACTAAAGTAGCCGACAAGACGTTTGTAGGTAAAGACATTATTCATCTTGCAGTTTTCCAGAAAAACGATGAACGTACCACTTATAATATGATATATATGGATGGTAAGACGGGCATCACTTATGCGAAGCGATTTAATGTAACAGGTGTAACCCGCGAAAAGGAATACGACCTTACGCGGGGAAATGCCGGCAGCAAGGTGCATTATCTTACCGCCAATCCTAACGGTGAAGCAGAATCGGTGAGCATTACCCTGCTACCCAGCAGTAAAGCCCGCAATAAGGCTTTTGATTATTACTTTGAAGAGCTGGAAATAAAAGGCCGCTCTGCTATGGGTAATCAGGTAACTAAGTATCCGGTGCGCAATGTGAAGCTGAAGGACAAAGGTCGCTCCACACTGTCGGCCCCACAGATATGGTATGACGATAGCGTAGGCAGGCTTAATAAGGACGGGCATGGCATGCTGCTGGGCCGCTTTGATGAGACTGACCGCATTATTGTTTTCTATAAAGATGGTACTTATGAGATAACGGGCTTTGATATTACTAACCGTTATGAGGCGGATAGTGTGCTGCTGATAGATAAGTTTCATCCGGAGAAGGTGGTTACGGCTATTTACTATGACGCAAAGAACAAGCAGTTTAATGCGAAACGCTTCCTGATAGAAAGTCAGACGCTGAAGAGCCGTTACCTGTACATAAGAGAGGGGGAAGAAAACTATCTGGAGCTGGTAACATTACAGCAGGAACCTGTGGTAATAGTACGTACTGGTAAGAAGAAAACAGATGTTAAAGAAGAAATAGTGGCATTGCATGAAACGGTAGATATAACCGGGTGGAAGACAGTAGGAAGTTTTCTGGTAGGGGAGGATATGAAAGACATTTCTCTGGTGCCTCCGGCAGGTGAGGATGCATCGCAGCGGGAAGCTCCCACACTCTTCTGATGTCGTTTTTTTCATCATAAAAATGTTTACCTTCACACATATTTTTGCCGCCATAGGCGGTGCCTCGTAAGCTTGGAACTGTAAATGAAAAAAGTAGAACTTGAAATTGTTGCATTATCCCACAGCATCACACAAACCCATTCTTATGCAGTAGTATTAGGCGAGGTAGATGGACTTCGCAGGCTCCCTATTGTGATAGGTGGCTTTGAGGCACAGGCAATAGCAGTAGCACTGGAACGCATGCAGCCCAGCAGACCACTGACACATGACCTTTTTGCCAACTTCATGGATACTTTCAGCATAGAGCTTACCGAGGTAATAATATATAAGCTGGAAGAAGGGGTGTTTTTTGCCAGGCTGGTATGCCGTAACAGTGATATCATTACAGAGATAGACTCCCGCACATCTGATGCACTGGCATTGGCTGTGAGAGCCAACTGCCGGATATATACCTATGAAAATATCATAGACGCGGCAGGCCTGTACCTTGAAAATGAGGAGCAGGTAGAAACCGGATCTTCAGAAGGGCGTGCCGGGGATGTGCCTGTAAGTAACAAGCAGTCAGGTTCTTCAGGCGACTCCGATATGAAAAAGATGTCTCTGGAGGAGCTGAATACCTTATTGCAGACAGTACTGGAGCAGGAAGATTATGTACGCGCCATACACATACGCGACGAAATAAACAGCCGCAAGAATAATAAGTAGGTGTTTCCTGAATAGTTTTTAACTGCTGATTTTTGGCACTTTATTTGTATAGAGTGAATTAGTTAATAATTCATTCTATATCCCTATGTTTTCATCAATGTATATAAGAGGAAACCCCGTATAATATACTCTTAGCCTCACTCAATAGTTTTTTTTCGGAAGAGGTTTTACGTAGCTGTCTGGCCTGCAGGCAGAGAAGCTTTACATTGCTTATTTGTAGCTGTTTACCCATATCGTGTACCTGTATTCTCCTTCAGATATATCTCTCAATGCCTTATGAAAAATATACTCAAAGACTACGTGGCACTTATTATTGTGCTGGTAATATTTATCATCATTAAGATTCCACATCTTTCATATCCCTACTACTGGGATGAGAGCTGGCCGTATGCTACAGCTATCAACAGCCTGTATGAGCATGGCATAAGTCTTATGCCCAATGCTATAGATGCAGAGATATCGCGCGGTCATCCATTGCTTTTTCATGCTATGGCAGTAATGTGGAGGAATGTTTTTGGCGATTCATTTGTGGCCATGCATTCTTTTGCTTTGTTTATCTCGTTGATATTTATCATTGTTCTGTATACTGTTTCACTCCGGATATTCGGCCGCAGGGAGGCTATATTGTCATTAATGCTGGTACTACTACAGGAGCTATTCATAGTGCAGGCATCTATGGTGCTGCTGGAGATGCTGGTAGCACTGTTTTGCTTTCTGGCGTTGTGGAGTTATATATCGCGCAGGTATGTACTTACTGCATTATGGCTTATTATGCTGTTTTTTACTAAAGAGAGTGGCATGATGATGGGGTTTGTACTGGGTATAGATGCATGGATCGCTATACCGGATAGCAGAGCAGACCGGAAGGATGCTATAGGACGCCTGATGTCTGTAGCAGTACCCACGACGGTTATAGGTGGCTATTTCCTGCTGCAGCGATATCTGCAGGGGTGGTTTATATTTCCTTTTTATTCAGAGTCGCTGCCGCATACATGGGAAGGGTACTGGTATAAGTTTCGCATAGGGGCTATACATGGAGAGTTATATACTTACTTTAAGTATTGGTACTATTTTATGCTTGGTGGTCTGATTATAGCTGCAGCGGTAGTAAAGCGCAGGTGGATATGGCTTATATATTTTGTGCCAGTGATTTTGTGCTATTATTTTGTGGATGATAAGAGAGCCGGACGGCTTTTGCCCGGGCCGGTTCTCTTTATCATATTTATTGCTGCATGGCTGTTCCTGGTTTATTTGTTTTCCCGATTGTTTGATGATTTAAGGCAAAGACGCTTCATAATACTTGGGGGCTGTTTTGTACTGGCTTTTATGGTATTTACGGGGGCTAATTTCTATACTTATCGTTATATGCTGGCATCATTGATACCGATGTTTGTAATAGTAGCAGCTGTGGTGGTAAAGTATGCAGATATGCTATGGAACGGACTTTATTATGTGTATCTGGCAGGGGTGGTAACAGTAGCATGGTGTGCATTCAGCTTTATTCAAGGGCATGGAGACGGAGACCTGGCAGCATTTTCGGCCATGGAGGTGGAGCAGGCTGTTATCAGCTATATGGAGGAAAACAGATATCATGACCGGCACGTAGCATCAGGGCCATTTATGCAGGTAGTACACTTACTGGACCCTGCTACGGGTTTCCTGAAGAAAAAAGTGCCGTTTAAACATGTGAAATGGGCTATAGACGACAGTACGGACTTTGTTATATTCAATAATATAGAGGATGACTACCGCTATGATGAGGTAAGACAGGACAAACACTTTAACCTTGTTTACCGCAAGGAAAAAGATGGTGTATGGTCTGAAGTATATGAGCGGAGGCTTAACTAGTCGGGTAGAGCGACGCGTTTATTGAATAATCTGCCGGTAAAGATGCCTACGCCACAGCCCAGAATGCCACCACAGAGTACATCCAGCGGGTAGTGCACACCTACGTATACCTGAGCATATGCAACAATAGCTGCCCAGAACAGTGCTGCCGGCCATATCCACCGGGCGTGACGCTGTATAGAGATAGCACTGAATAGTGCCAGCGAAAAATGATTGGCTGCATGGGAAGATGGAAAACTCTTGCCGCCACCACAGGGAACAATGATATGTACTATTCCAGAAAAATAGGGATCATTACAGGGGCGTATCCTGCCAAAGAGGGGCTTAAGCAGAGATGCGCTTATCTGATCTGATATGCCGAATGTAATAAGAAATGCGCCGCACCATATCCAGCCATTACGGCCAAAACGCTTAGGCATAAACAGAAGAAGGAAAAGGTATAACGGGGCCCATGTCCACTGATTGCGGATGAAGGGCATCAATGTATCCAGAAATGAATTATGCCAGCGTACATTGAGGTAACCCCATACAATGTAGTCTGCATACATAACCGATTCCAGAATAGACTTAAGCATGTTTTTTTCTGAATATCATGATAAGTCGTTGTGAACACTTCTCATCATATGGCTGCATCTTATAATCGCCATAAGTGCTTTCCAGTGTCAAACCAGCCATGCCCATCAGCCGGATAAAGTCATCCAGAGAAAATGCAGCTACACTTTCAGTATAGTGAATCTGAGTCCCGTCGGGCGTATCTAGTGAAATGTCTTTCAGAAAGTGTTTGCGCTCAAACTTTCTTTTTATATGAAAAGTATGGTCGCACCGTTTTACTGTCTCTTCTGCTACAAGATTGTCATGCACATATTGCTTGTTCAGGTAGTCTATTACCAGAATGCCACCGGGCTTCAGTGCGTTACTGAAGGATTTTGCTGCAAGCGCATTGTCCCTGTCATGGGCAAAATAGCCAAAACTGGTAAAGAAGTTGAATGCATAGTCAAAGTAATTGGTATAAAAGGGCAGGCGCATATCATGCACATAAAAGTGCAGTGTGTCATTTTCCCATTCTTTTGCAGTTTCAATACTTCTTTCTGAAATATCTATCCCTGTAACATCAAATCCATGTCCTGCAAGTTGTCTTGCAAATCGCCCTTCTCCGCATGCAATGTCCAGCATCCGGCATCCGGGCTGGGGTTGCAGATGAGTAAGCAGGGCTTCTACGAATGCCTGTGCTTCCTGTTCATCTCTGTTTTGGTAAAGTATTTTATAATACGGCGAGCCGAACCAGTTTTCGAACCAATCCATTGTACTAGGGAGATTTGAGGTAAAAGTACTGCCAATAGCTGAAACAAGGAATGTAAGGCGTGTAAAAAAGATGCAGGGTTGGCTTTTTTATATGAGTAATGTCCTATGTAGCAGGCCGGGATTATATGGAAACGCGAAGCAGGGTAATCATTGGATATTGTATATTTTCAGAAAACTTTAAGTAAAAGGCTCTTTCCCTGATAGCCTCTAACAACTATTTTTGCGATATATCAATTATAAATCCTGCATTACGGCAAGATGACCACAGCTGATATTCTAAAGAAGGTAAGGCGAATAGAAATAAAAACCAGAGGGTTAAGTAATCACATCTTTGCGGGTGAGTATCACTCTACCTTTAAGGGGCGTGGTATGTCGTTTAGTGAAGTGAGGGAGTACACACCAGGTGATGATGTAAAGTTCATAGACTGGAATGTGACGGCAAGGTTTTCGCATCCATTTGTAAAAGTATTTGAAGAAGAGCGGGAGTTGATAGTAATGCTGCTGGTAGACATCAGTAACAGCTCACTGTTCGGAACACAAAAGCAGGCAAAACGGGACCTCATCACAGAGCTTGGGGCTGTATTGTCATTTTCGGCAACTACCAACAACGATAAGGTGGGTGTCATCTTCTTCAGCAATAAGGTGGAAAAATATATACCACCCAAGAAAGGTAAAGGGCATATATTACGTATCATACGTGAGCTAATAGCACTGGAGCCTGTGCAGGGAGGAGAGACCAATGTAGGAGTAGCTCTGGAGTTTCTGAATAATGTATTGAAGAAGCGCTCTATTACATTCCTTATGAGCGACTTTGTAAGCAAGCCATATGATCAGGCCTTGCAACTGGCGGCCCGTAAGCATGATCTTGTAGGTATTCATATTTATGATAAGCACGATAAAGAATTGCCTGCTGCCGGCCTGGTGCAGGTAATGGATGCTGAAACAGAGCAGACTGTATGGGTAGATACTGATGATAAGCAGGTACGTGTGCAGTATGGAGCCGCTTTTGATGAAAAATATAAGTACTGTATGCATACATTCAGAAAGAGTGGCGCATCGCTGCTGCATGTACGTACTGATGAAGATTATGTAAAGGTTTTACAGAGTTATTTTAAGGGCAGATAAAATACTGCGTGTTTACACAAAAACAGTTATACATTGTTACAAGCAATGACGAAAATAATATCAGATAAAAGCAGACAGTATATGGCATGGACTATTGTCCCACGCTTGTCAGGTATTACTTTGGTGCTACTGTTGTTATTTGTAGCCGGTTCTTTGCCCGTATCTGCACAGCCCGAGACCTCCGCATCGGCAAGACTTGACCCTCAGCAGATAACTGTAGGCGACAGAGCGCGTCTTTTTTTAGAAGCAACCAATAAGACATCAGGTGGAAGGCTTATATGGCCGGCTATTGCTGATACATTCAATCACCTGGAGGTAATAGAGCGTGGTAAAATAGATACTGTAAGAAACGGTGGTGACATGGTAACCTATAAACAGCGTTTGCTGATTACGGGGTTTGATTCAGGCTCTTTTCAGATGCCCGCAGTCAGGTTTTATGTGATTGCGGCTAACGGGGATTCTTTTTTTGTAGAGGCACAGGCTCCGGAACTGCTGGTACAGACGGTGCCTGTAGATACTTCGAAAGCATTTAAACCTATAAAAAATATTATTTATGTTACTACTACATGGCGCGATTACATAGGTTATATAGCGGGTGGGGTAGCATTGGTGGCACTGGTAGCAGGTATAACCTGGTATTTTGCCCGCCGTAAGAAACCCGCTCCGGTAGTACCGGAAGGACCTAAAGAGACGCTTCAGGAGCATGCTTTGCGTTTGCTGTCTGAGCTGGATGCACGCCAGCTGTGGCAGAATGAGCATGTAAAAGAGTATTATGTGGACCTGACGGATATAGTGCGCAATTATGTGGAAGAAAGGTTTGAGACCCCGGTAATGGAGCTCACTACCGATGAATTGCTGGATAAGGCAAGGCGTCATAAGGAGTTAATACCTTACTATCCTACTCTTGAGTCTGTACTGAGAACTGCAGACTTAGCAAAGTTTGCCAAGGCACAGCCGCTGCCTCAGGAACACATTGATGCTATGGAGAAGGCAAAACAACTGATTATTTCCTCAAAACCTATTGTAACAGAGCAACCCCCAACAACTGAGCAGAAGTCATGAGTAATCTAATGGATTGGAAACATATCACATTTGCACATCCGTGGTTCTTTCTGTTGCTACTGTTGGTGCCACTTATGATATTGTGGCAGCAGCGGGGCAGAAAAACAGCTAGTCCGGTAATGCGGCTTACTACTCTTGGTGGCCTGAAGCTGGCCGGGGGCGGAGCTAAAGCACGTTTTCGTCCGGCTCTGTTTGTGTTACGTGTCATTGCTGTGGTGATGCTCATCATTGCACTGGCGCGGCCGCAGACATCCAATACTTCTGAGAATGTGGACAGTGATGGTATAGATATTGTATTGTGTCTGGACATATCGGGTAGTATGCTGGCCGAGGACTTTAAGCCCAACAGGCTGGAAGCTGCTAAAAAAGAAGCGCTTAAGTTTATTGATGACCGTCCTGCAGACAGGATAGGGGTAGTTATCTTCTCTGGTGAGAGTTTTACGCTCTGCCCTATAACCATTGATCATAATGTGCTGAAAAATCAGATAGCAAAGATTGAAAGCTCACTGCTGAGTGCCAATGGTACGGCTATAGGTTCAGGACTGGCAACTGCTGTAGGGCGGCTACGTGCAGCCAAAGGGAAAAGCAAAGTGGTGATTCTGATGACCGATGGACGTAATAACGTAGCCGGTGGCAGTACACTGGATCCTGCCACTGCTACTGAAATAGCAAAGCTATATGGTGTGAGGGTATATACGATAGCCGTAGGTACCAGGGGGCAGGCGCTGGTGCCGGTTCAGTCTCCTGATGGTCGTATACAAAAAGTAATGGCACCCACAGATATTGACGAGCCATTGCTGAAGTCAATATCGGCAGCTACTAATGGTAAGTTTTACCGTGCTACCGGAAATCGTTCGCTGGCTGATATTTACAGTACCATAGACAAGCTGGAGAAAACAAAAGTGAGTATTACTTCCTACAAGCATTATGCTGAAATGTTTTTCCCATTTGCGCTTATAGCTGTGGTATGCCTGTCGCTGGAGCTGTTGTTACGTTATACCGTTTTCCGTTCTGTTACAGCATAACTAACCGTATTTCAAAAGTGATTTTGCGGGGTAGTTTTTGATTTCGTAGCCTCCTATGGGAGATACTTAGTATTTTACATACCAGACAATATTTAACTCTGAGTATGATAAGAAAATACTTTCTCTTATTGCCGGCACTGATGGTTATGTCAGTAGGGGCCGATGCAAAGAAGAAAAACAAAAAAAACAAGCATGGTGAAAAGACTGCCGCCACTTCGGGAAAGTCGGTAGATTCCAGCTCTAAAAAAGGGATAAAGCCTTATAGCAAGGTAATAACCGGGAAGGCAGAGACAGACCATGGCCTGTTCACTGTTCACAAGGTGGATGATAAATGGTATTTTGAGATACCTGACTCTATACTGGGACGGGAGATGATGGTGACTACCCGCTACAGTAAGGTAGCCGGTGGTGGCGGTGTCTATGCAGGAGAGCTGGAGGGCCGTAAAACAGTATTGTGGGAGAAGGGGCCTGATGATAAAGTTTTTTTACGGGTTGTGACTGTTATCAGCGTAGCTGACTCTACCAATGAGATATTCAAGGCAGTATCTAACTCTAACCTTAATCCTATTGCAGAGTCGTTTGATATCAAGGCTTTCGGTAAAGATTCGTCTTCCGTAGTAATAGATGTAACAGACTTCTTTAAAGGAGACCATCAGCCGGTAAGTATCAGTCCGTTTACAAAACATCGTTACAACCTTGCTTCACAAATTGCCGGCCGCAGCTATGTGGCATCTATACATAGTTACCCCATTAATACAGAGGTGCGGGTAGTACGTACTTTTACTTCCAATCCACCACTGGAAAAACGTCCACATGTGCCAGGTCAGATGCCTGCCGTTACATTGCCTGCTGCTTATGCCACCGGAGCTGTAACTCTGGAACTTAATAACTCTTTTGTGCTACTACCCCGGGAGCCTATGGCAAAGCGACTATTTGACCCCAGGGTCGGCTTTTTTGCAGATGATTATCAGGTGTTTAATGATGAGCAGCAAAAAGTGGATGAACAGACCTTTGCAGTACGCTGGCGTCTGGAGCCTCGCCCTGAGGATGTGGAAAAATGGAAACGTGGGGAGCTGGTGGAGCCACAGAAGCCTATTGTATATTATATAGACCCTGCCACACCTAAAAAATGGCGTCCTTACCTTATTCAGGGTATTAATGACTGGCAGAAAGCTTTTGAGCATGCCGGCTTTAAAAACGCTATTACCGGTAAAGAGTGGGACAGCAATGACTCTTCCATGAATCTGGAAGATGCCCGGTTTTCTGTGGTGCGCTACCTGCCATCTGAGATACCTAACGCATACGGTCCTAATGTACATGATCCCCGTAGTGGCGAAATCATTGAAAGCCATATAGGCTGGTATCATAATGTAATGAAACTGGTACATGACTGGTATTTTATACAGGCAGCTGCCGTAGATACACGCGCCCGTAAAATGGAGTTTGATGATGCCCTGATGGGGCAGTTAATAAGGTTTGTATCATCTCATGAGGTAGGGCATACGCTGGGCCTGAGGCACAATATGGGTAGCAGTAGCCGCACGCCGGTAGATTCGCTGCGTAGTAAAGCATGGGTAGAGGCACATGGTCATACTGCATCTATCATGGATTATGCCCGGTTTAATTACGTGGCACAGCCTGGAGATGCTATAGGTGATGCCGGTATGTTTCCCCGCATAGGCGACTATGACATGTGGGCAATAAAATGGGGATACACACCCACCTTTGCGAAGGATGAGAAGGAAGATCAGAAAATAGTGAATAAGTGGATAGTAGATAGTTTGAAGGCTAATCCACGTTTGTGGTTTGGTACAGAAACCAATCCCTTCGACCCGCGCTCACAGACGGAAGACCTGGGTGATAACAGTGTAAAGGCAAGTGAGTATGGTATCATGAATCTGAAACGCATTGTACCTAATCTACCGGAGTGGACTAAAGAGGAGGCAGATAAGTATGAAAACCTGCTTACAATGTATAATGCTGCACTGTCTCAGTACAGCCGTTATATGGGGCATGTACTTAAAAATGTAGGTGGTGTATATGAGACCCCTAAAAGTGTAGAACAGGTAGGTGAGGATGTATATGAGCCTACGCCGGCCAGCCGCCAGAAGGAGGCTGTAGCTTTCCTGAACAAGCAGCTGTTTACAACACCACAGTGGTTGCTGAATCCTGCTATACTCAATAAGATTACTAATCCGGTTGCTGCAGAAACTATTACTAATCTTCAGGTGAATGTTTTGAAAAGTCTGCTTGCTGCATCCCGTATCAATCGTATGGCAGTAGCTGCCAACAGGTTTGGTAGCAATAAGGTTTATGCTGCTGATGATATGGTTGATGATGTGAAGAATGGTATATGGTCTGAACTTTCGTCCCGTAAAGCAATAGATGGTTATAGAAGAACGCTGCAAAAGGCATACATAGATATTCTGTCTGATGTTATTAATCCGGATGAGAAGCTGGCAAAATCGCCTGGGGCTATGAATAATGTATGGAATACAGATGCGGTATCAATAGCACGCGCTCAGCTGGTAACACTGAAAAGACAGGTTGATGCGGCTATCCCGTCTATGTCTGACAGGATGAGCAAATATCATCTTCAGGATATTTCTGAAAGGATAAAGAAAGCTTTGGATCCTAAAGGATAACAGCTATAAATAACAGGTTTTATAAGGGCTATCCGTATTCCGGATAGCCCTTGTCCTTTTGCGGTTGCATGATTGCAGACGCTTTAATGGCTTTATTATGGCTGTATTTACTGTCTGGGTAGTGTAGATGCCAGTATATATACAATAGGGTAATTAGCCCTATCTCAATAGGATGTGTACGTGTGTGGTTTGCTACACTGTATCAGTTCATAGTCACATTTGTTTCTCTGTCGTGTCTGTATCTTAATAATGCGAGCTTATGCCAATGTAAGGGCATGAAAAAAGCCACCTGAAAGAGGTGGCTTTTAAACGAATATTGTTTACGATTAAAGCTGGTCATAAACCGGAGCATCAACATTGCGGCTAACACCGAAATACTGATATGTTTTGCGCTTGTAACCTTTTTTCAGATAGATGTCTGTATCAAAGTTATAGTCTTCAGGAATTGTTCTCCATGCGCCACGTTTTACTTTTCTCCAGCGGTAGATGCAAAGTGTGTTAGGCCCACGACGTGTAAGTGCGTAGAACTGGAGATGCTTCTGTGTATAACCTGCTTTCAGCATCTGGTCGTCAGTGAATTCATCTTCAGCTACAGAAATGTGTACACGGGCTACAGGATTGTACCACCCATAAACAGCTACACGGTTAGGACCAGGGTTGCGATATGCCCAGAAAAGAAGGTTCTTGTCTGTCCAGCCCCAGTTGATAAGCTGACCGTCCTGATATTCACCGTCTACAACTGTTGCATAATCATCGTTCTGAGGGATATACCAGGAAAAAACACGCACGAGGTCTTCCTGCGCAAAAGTCTTGAAACTGAGGAAAGTCGCTGCGAATAGTGTGGTTACTAAGACTATGGTTCTTTTCATGTTTGGTCTTGTTTTCAAAATCGAACCCAAAATACATAAAAATTTTGTTGCCCTGCAAATAATTACAACACTTTTTTAAAACTGTGGTAACCTCATTTACTGGTTGCAGCATTGGTTTAGATTCATGTTTTTAGGAGATTATGATGTGCTGATATGTTTGTTATATTGCTTTTATGTTATGTATTTGTGCGTTTTTAGTGTTTTAAATTATCGTTTTATTGAAGATTGTAAAAGTGAAAACTGATATTGTGAGCTGCAAATTTTGTTTGATTTAGGGAAAAGCAGGTATGAAATTGTAAGATTTCCATGATTGATACCTTTTGTAAAAGTTTATAAGGCATTTTCATGGAAGTGCTCCTAAGGATTCACTATATTTTTCGTATTTGTTTTTGGTGGGTATTCTTATTATTGTGGAGCGTGTTTTTATAATATGAGAGTTGTCTACTTGTTCATTCCGATGGCAGGTGTGGCAGTTCCATCTTATAAAGCCAGTATCTGAGACCGAAACGGTCAGCAATGGCACGTTCTATAGTAAAGCCCAGACTTTCATAGATATGCCTTGCTGCATGCATAACCTCTGATGTATGTAGCGCTATAATCTGCTCCCCGGTATTCCGGGCTTTTTCAATGCAGCACATGGTCAGTTTAGTAGCGATTCCCTGCCCTGAATAGGACGGATGTACCCCTACCATTCTTATGTAGCTCCACTCATCAGGATAAACATCCCATGCATTTCCGTGGGGTAGGAGGAAGGCCATACCTGCCACAACTCCTGATACTTCGTACAGGAAACTATGTGAAGATTGTATTATTGAGTGCCACATATCCTGGTTTTCTATCCCCTTGCGTAGTTTCTGCCAGTTATCTTCATGGAGCAGGGGGGCGTACTGCCCATAGGATAGCAGGCCTGGTTGTATCAGTTTGGGTATATCGGCAGTTATGCCGGCCCTTATTATTGCATTTGGGTGACCGGGGGTAGTTGCTGACATGGTTTTATATGCTGCTTATTGCTTTTTTGTCAGTACAAGGAATATATAGTCACTGCCATCGTGTGCATAATTGTCTTTTACTTTTTGGAATGTATCAGATCTGATATCAGTATCCAGTTGTGAAAGCCCCTGCATTACTTCTTCCCTGTTGGACAGGGCTGCAAATGATGATATTCCATGCCTGACAGATTCATCAAAGTACAATTCTGGTTTGTTTTTACCAGCATACAGAAAGTAATCCTGTAAAGTGTCTGTTACAGTATATGGTACATAGTCTGTCAGCTCCAGTCCGGCAGCCTGTGCAGCATGTTCTATTGTCATAATGTCGGGCATCTGCTGTATAGACAACTCCATCATATGGGGGAAATAATGGTTGAGCCAATAGCTACGCATCTGCTCAGGGGAGGAGGTGAACAGTACAATCTTTCCACCCGGCTTCAGTAACGCACACAAGCGGTAAAATGCTGTGGTAATAGAAGCCCAGTGATGGATGGTAAGCACTCCTGTAATGCCATTCAGAGATTCGGGTGCAGCATTTATATCTTCAGCAGTATATGGCAGCCATGTTATGTCCGGATTTCTGCTGTTGGCGATTGTGAGCATTTTATGAGAAGGGTCGGCCCCGCATATATTGACGCCCTGTTCGTGCATAGCAATAGTATAATTGCCTGTGCCACACCCTATGTCCATATATTTTCCATCTGATACAGGTGTTAATAGTTGTAGCAGGATTTGCGTGATGTATGGGTCGGCATTGCGGGTGGTATTATAACCGTCTCCGATAGTGTTGTATAGTGTTGACATAACGATTAGCGTTTCTCTGGCTGATGACTGATCATAGCTGTTATAAATGCAGTCATAACATTATTAACAGCCATAACGGTTGCATCATCTTTTATAGTATCACCGTCAAGCTTTGTTTTTATGAACGGGATAACCAGCTGCATATTTTCTGAGATACCGGCCTCTATGATGTGTAGCGTCTGCAGCAGAGACGCATGGCCCTTATGGCCAAGAGACGATGCTGTAATAAGTGCAGTAGGTTTATGGGAGAATTCGCATGAGGATACCGTCCAGTCTATTGCGTTTTTCAGGCTTCCTGGTACCCCCATAGCATATTCAGGGGTACAAATAAGTATGCCATCTGCGGCACGCAATGATTTTCTGAATGTATTAACCGATGCAGGAGATGCCTCTCCGTCTTCGTCGGGGTTGAACTGAGGAAGATGACCAATATCTGTACAGATTGTAACCGATATAAAGTCTGCATATGTGACAGATAAAGCTTTTATAAGGGATAGGTTTGAGGATTGTTTTCTGGTACTGCCGCATATGGCCAGTACATTCTTTACTGCCGATGTCATTTTTCTATGCTGTAGCCTTTTTTACAAGGTCCATGAGCATATCTATTTCTTCGGTATTGTTATAGATGTGTGTAGAGACTCGCAACGAATTTAAGCCGTTTTCGTTGACGCCCCTTATACGAATCCTGTTTTCCATGCATGTGCCAAAGAATTTCTGGAAATCCACACCCTTTATACGGAATCCATTTACACCTGCGCGCGAGCGCTCCTCGGTAGGGGTTAACAGTTCTACTTTATCACCTATTGCCAGCAGGCTATCCTGGGTATATTTTCCCAGATACTTTATGCGATTATAAACATTCTCTTTACCTACAGACTCAATAAAGTCTATTGCGGCTACAACACCTGCATATAGTCCATTTGATTGGGTACCACCGAAATAGCGAAGGGCACTATCGTTGTAATTCCCGGTTGTTACCGGGGATGTTGTAAGGTCCCAGTGACCATCATCTCCACCAGCTCCTATAGCAAACGGTGTAAGAGTATCCTGAAACTCCCTGCGTACGTACAGAAATCCGGTCCCTTTAGGTCCCAGCATCCATTTATGGCTACAGCTTGCGTAGGTGTCGCACCCTATATCATGGAGGTCTAAGGGTATCATGCCAGGGCCGTGAGCACCGTCAATTATAGAGTACAGTCCCTTATCCCGTGCCAGTGTGCATATTTCTTTTACAGGTAGTATCTGCCCCTGTGTGCATGGGATATGCGGAACCGCAATTGCTCTTGTTTTTTTAGTAATCAGTTCATTGATTCTGGTCAATGTATCAGCTGCCGTGGGGCCCGGGGCAAATGTTTTCAATACTATACCATCCTGCTTCTGTCTGCTCATCCATGGCATAGCATTACCCATATGCTCATGGTTGGTCAGTATTACTTCATCACCCCTTTTTAGTGGTATTCCTTTGCATCCTGCATTTATTCCTTCTGTTACATTGTGTGTAAGCGCTATCTCTTCTTTACTCGCATTTACAAATTCTGCCAGTCGTTTTACGGTTTCATCCCAGTGGCCATATTGTCCGTTCATATCGTTTTCCATCATTCCGGCCTTTACTGCTTCTATAACAGGGTAGGGCGATGGGCCAAAGGTTCCATTATTCAGATAAGTGAGGTCACGCGTAAGAGGAAACATGAGTCTTACATTATGCCAGAAAGCGTCGTCAGTAACTATGCTTGTGCCTTTTGCTGCGGGTACCGGGGCTGCCGCTGCAGTTGCAAAACGTCCCCACTCACTCAATGATAATGTAGCAAGCAGAGATGCAGAACGGAAAAAATTTCTACGGGTAAATTTCATGGTATAGCTGGTGTTGAGGCTTAAATATACATTAATATTTTTAAAATGATGGGCTTATAGAACATCGTCTTTATATGAGCCGTAATTATATGATAATGTCTCAATGTGTGTATGCTCTCAGAACAAGTACATGAAGACGGCTTGTAACAAGGAATACAGTTATTAATACAGGGATAATACAGGACGGTTAATTTGTATTCAAATAGCCGATGAGATCTGGTGATGATACGTTATAGGTTGTTATTCCTTTTTTGTGTGCTATGGTCCTGTAAGCATCAGCCGATGCAGGTAAATATCACGCCGCCTGAAGATGTGTGTGCAGGTGTAGTGCCATCATTTACACAGGACGTACAGCCGGTACTCAGTCATACATGTGCTAAAGCCGGTTGTCATGATGGTATCAGTATGCCCTGCAATTTTTCAGATTATCAGCAGCTTTTATCGGTTCTGGATGATAGCTCCTTTTATTATTATGTAATAAAAGACCGCACCATGCCACAGGATAGTGCACTTAGTGCCGCACAATACAAAATATTGCAATGCTGGCTGGCTAATGGCCATCCCGGCAGGTGACAACGGTATAGGCGCAAGGCTATGTTATAAGTAATTACAGTTCTTTAAGCGCTTTTGCCGATAGTCGTAACCATTGTGCATTCAGCTTACGTACATGAGGTGGATGCAGGTCCTTTTCGGCTTGTACAGCTGTGAATTGTGATGCTGCCTCTTTGGTTCGTCCGAGTCTTTGAGCATAAGACTACAGAAACAGAAACGATATTCTGTGTTACGCTACAGACAAGGTATATTCTATTATATACAGCGGTAACACGCATATATTTACCACATCTTTTGTGGCGTTTGCCTCATCTTTCAGATAGGAGATTATTGGTCTGTCTATCTTTACACAATTAGTTAAAAACAAAGAGCTGTTGGTATAAGAGATTATATGCCATATGCTTTATGTATAAATTTTTTGGACGGGGGATGAATGCAAAGGCCGCTTTACTATGTTAAGGCGGTCTTTTGCGCTTTTCCGGTTGTTATTCGTTAAATGTACCTGTTAACTTTATCCTTATCACTTAACCATTATTGTAAAGGTTTATGAAAAAACGCCTTGTTACCATTGGAGTTCATGTTGTGCTCTGGCTCATATTCCTTATGCTGCCGGCACTTTTCAATCCCCGCAGGCAGGGGTTTGGTATTGAGGCCTTTGTGGGTGATATACTATTACCATCACGATTGATAAATAGCATTTTGCTCATCATCATCTTCTATTTCAATTATCTTGTTGCTATTCCCCGGCTTTATTTTGGCAGGCGATATGGTTTGTTGTTTCTGTGGTGTATAGTAGGGCTTGGGGTGTTCTTTGTGCTCAATTATATTACAATGCCGGCCCGTTTTCATACGCACCGTTCAGAAGGGGTGCGTTTGTTTGGCCCCAGCTTTAATCTGTTTATGTTTCTGGTAGTATATGTAGCATCATATGCTGCCTGCATTTATGACCAGTGGCGGAAAGTAAAGGAAGAAAAGCTAAATGCAGAAATCGCATTTCTGAAAGCTCAGATAAACCCTCATTTTTTGTTCAATACACTGAATAGTATTTACTCTCTGGCTATAACCGGTTCTGATAAAACGGCAGATGCTGTAGTTAAACTGTCGGGTATGATGCGCTATGCTGTTAGTGAGTCAGACAGACCAATGGTTTCACTGGAACGGGAAATAGCGTACCTGAATAACTACATAGAGTTGCAGATGTTTCGCATTACTGATAAAGTGAAAATGAAATGCAATATAGCAGATGATAAGTATCAACATCAGATAGCTCCGTTTTTGCTCATCCCGTTTGTAGAAAACGCATTTAAGTATGGGGTTAGTCCTGAGGATAATTCCGATATACTTATTGAGCTTGTGGTTACAGATGGAGGGGTAGAGTTGAAGACTTTGAACAGGAAGGTACAGATAAAGCAGGGACATGACGAGCATACAGGTTTGGGCATCAGTACCACCCGCAGGCGTCTGGAGTTGCTATATGCCGGAAAATATACACTTCAGGTAGAGGATGGCGAAGAAGATTTTTCAGTTTTATTAAATATTCAGTTGGTATGATATCTGTAGTTGCTATTGATGATGAGCCGCTTGCATTGAACATTGTGCGTTCTTTCTGTGCACAGGTAGATTTTCTGGATTTGCGGGCTGTATTTACAGAGACGGGGAAAGCCCTTGAATATCTCAGAGATAATCCTGTAGATCTGCTTTTACTTGATATCAACATGCCGGCGATATCCGGTATTGACTTTTACAGGAAGGTGCCCGGGAGTCCTATGGTGATTTTTACCACGGCATACAGTGAGTATGCTGTAGATGGATTTAACCTGGATGCTGTTGATTATCTGCTGAAGCCATTTGAGTTCAACAGGTTCAGAAAAGCTGTTGAAAAGGCCAGAGATTACATGGAATATGCGCAGCATAAGGAGTCCAATACGCCGCAGTTTTTCTTTGTAAGGGTAGATTACTCAATGGTCAAGGTGGTTATATCTTCTATCGTATATATAGAGGGGGTAGATAATTATATACGTATACATTTTGATACAGGTAAATATCTGCTGGTGCGTATGAGTATGAAAGGAGTATCAGAAAAACTGCCTGCGGAAGAATTTGTACGGGTACACCGATCCTACATACTGGCACGTAAACATATTACTGCAGTGCGGGGAAAGACAGTATACCTGGGGGTAGTGGAGATACCCGTAGGTACCAACTATATAGAAGAGGTACAGAAGCTGATACAGTAGGGCTAGCATTCAGTAAGGCCTAGTGGCACCTGTATAGCCAGTCCGCCTTCAGCTGTTTCTTTGTATTTATGGTTCATATCCAATGCCGTCTCATACATTGTGTCTACAACATTGTCCAGCGATATCCTTGCATTTTCCGGGTTGCTTTGCAGTGCCAGCTGTGCAGCGGTAATTGCTTTTATTGCCCCCATAGTATTGCGTTCTATGCATGGTACCTGAACCAGACCTCCCACAGGGTCGCAGGTAAGGCCCAGATGGTGCTCCATTGCAATCTCAGCAGCCTGCATACATTGTTCGGTAGTGCCTCCCAGCGATTCTGTGAGTGCTGCTGCTGCCATTGACGAAGATACTCCTATCTCTGCCTGGCAGCCACCCATAGCTGCAGATAGTGTAGCTCCTTTTTTGAAGATGCTACCTATTTCAGATGCTGTCATCAGGAACCGGATGATTTTTTCTTCTTCGTAACCATCACAAAATGCTATGAAATATTGAAGTACAGCGGGTACTACACCAGCTGCACCGTTGGTAGGCGCCGTTACAACCCGTCCGAAGGATGCATTCTCCTCATTTACTGCCAGTGCAAAACAGCTCACCCAGTCCAGTGTATATTTAAAAGACTGCCCGCCATTGCGTATCACTTGCAGCCATTCGTCAAAGTTGTTATAGGTTTGGTCGCCTATAAGTTTTTTATTAAGTCCGTGTGCCCGTCTGGTTACATTCAGGCCACCTGGCAGAGTGCCGTCAGTGTGGCAGCCACGGTATATACAATCTCTCATTGTTTCCCATATTCTCATTACGCCTGCCCGCGTTGCTTCTTCGCTGCGCCACTTTTTTTCGTTCTCCATTACTACGCCAGAGATAGGAAGTTGTGTAGTGCGGCTGGCCTTAAGTAGTGTTTCGGCTTTATCTATTGGGAAAGGGAGCTCTACAAAGTTTCCTGCGCCGGCTTCTTCTCCTTCCTTTATCACAAAGCCGCCACCAATGGAGTAGTAGGTTTCGGCCATTTCTCTGCCATCAGTAAATGAGCAAAGAAAAGTAAGCGCATTAGGATGATATTGCAGCGATTCAGTAAAGAGAAATATCAAATCCTGAGCCGGGTCAAAAGCAATTTCAGTTGTCTTGCCAAGCATCATTTTTTTCTCCCGGTTTATTTGTTGTATCCTGGGGGTAATTTCATTTACTTCAAATGTTTCCGGGTCTTCTCCACACAGGCCCAGCAATACTGCCACATCTGTACCATGTCCTTTCCCGGTTTTTGCGAGAGACCCATAAAGGAGCACCTTTACATGGCGCACATCTGACAGGCCATACCGGGACATAGCATCAATGAAACGGAGTGCAGCCCTCCATGGCCCTAGTGTATGCGAGCTGCTGGGACCAATGCCTATCTTAAAAATGTCAAATACGGAAATGCTTTCTTTTGTCGTGCCTGTTTGTTTTCCCCGCTGCATGCTATAATTAATCTGCTAACACAAATATATGAGGGAAATAATCGCAAAACGAGGTATCATTTAATTGTTGTGGTGTGGGTAACATTTTCGGGCGTTTTTTGCAGTGTTTATTGCAAAAAAAGTGTTGATTCGGTTGCTTTTAAGTCATACAGCGTAGTTAATGTTATAATATTGCCTTTATGTTCCGGTATATTGGATTTGTACTTGCGATGCTTGTTGTTTCAGACTTAGCTCATGCGCAGTTAACCAACGTTTCTGATGAAGATGCGGGTCGTGTGAGTATGAGCTGGCAGGAGATGCTGCATATGATAAGCATGCATGATACTGCTGCCATTCATGCATCTTCGCTGCCCAGGGTGGAATGCCTGCCTTGTACCGGCAATACGGGCATAGCTCATAACAGCTATTACACAAGTATTGATACTTTTATAAGATTTGCTTTTAGCCCATCTATGAGCAGCGCATGGCAGAGGGCTGCAACCGGAGATTATTTGCTCAATGTAGCTGTTACGGGCAATCGTGTAAATAATATTGCAATTTTGCCGGATGTAAAAAAGCACTATTTGTTATACGGTCTGATTTTTCCTGGAGGCATCTTTCCGGGTTATGCGGGCGATAGCGCAATGAACTGTATGATTCAGTTTGCAGATATAGACGGACGGCTTCTGTTCTTCGGTATCAGCTATAAATAAATAAGCATACTCATTTTGTAGCTATTGTAACAGGCCGACAACCTTTTTTTTCTGTTATTTCAGTAATTTGCACCTCTTTATATAAAAACAAACTTTTACTGCGGATAACCGCTTATACCAACATCAAATGAAGGATTTTTCTTTTGTGACAGGGCCCACTTCGGAATATATTGAGTCTTTATACAATGATTTTGTAAAAGACTCATCAATGGTTGATCCGGAATGGAAGAAGTTTTTTGAGGGCTTTGACTTTGCAGTGGCCAATAACTTAGCCGAAACTGCCCCTGCGGCGGGTAATGGCAAAGCTATCAGCGGCACGGCACTGGAAAAAGAAATCATTGTTTTTGACCTTATCAGGTCATACCGGAAGCGGGGACACCTGATAGCAACTACCAATCCTATCAGACCACGTAAGGACAGAAAGCCACGTCTGGAGCTTAGCGATTTTGGCCTGTCAGACGCTGACCTGGAAACCAGCTTCTATGCAGGACATTTTATCGGTCTGAAAAATGCCAGGCTGAAGGATATTATTGCCAAGCTGAAGCGATTATATGCCGGTAATGTAGGTATAGAGTACACATATATCAATAATACAGAAAAGTATAAGTGGGTACAGGACACATATGAAGAGCTGATGAGTACCCCTCTAACGCTGGAAGAGCGCAGGAGGGTTCTGGATAAGCTTAATGCAGGAGTTATTTTTGAAAAATTTCTGAACACCAAGTTTATTGGTCAGAAAAGGTTTGGTCTGGAAGGTGGAGAATCTACGATACCGGCACTGGATACAATCATTAATGAGGCAGGAAAGGTAGGCGTAAAAGAGGTAGTAATAGGTATGGCTCACCGTGGCCGTCTTAATATCCTTGCCAACATTCTCAGGAAAACTTACGAGCAGATATTCTCAGAGTTTGAAGGCAACATGCCGGAGGATATGACTATGGGAAGCGGCGATGTGAAATATCACCTCGGTTTTCATAGTGATGTGGTAACCCCTTCAGGCAATGTTGTGAATGTACAACTGGCCCCTAATCCATCACATCTGGAGGCAGTGAACCCTATTGTCTGCGGTTTTGCGCGGTCTAAAGCTGATACCCTTTATAATGGACAGTATGATAAGGTATTGCCTATACTTATTCATGGCGATGCTGCTGTAGCCGGACAGGGTATTATATATGAGCAGCTGCAGATGTCCAGACTGCCAGGATACTATACCGGTGGTACTATACATTATGTCATAAATAATCAGATAGGCTTTACTACAGACTTTGATGATGCCCGCTCGGCAGATTATTGTACCAGTATTGCTTCTATGGTTCAGAGTCCTGTACTGCATGTAAATGGCGATGATGCTGAGGCAGTGGTAAAATGCAGTATGCTTGCATTTGCCTATCGTCAGCGGTTTAACGATGACATTTTTATAGATATGGTATGTTATCGTAAGCATGGGCACAACGAAGGAGATGAACCTAAGTTTACACAGCCACAACTATATGCACTAATAGAGAAGCATCCTAACCCCCGCGAAGTTTATGCGCAGTATCTGATGAATCATGGAGAGTCTGATGCGCGAAACCTTGCAAAAGAGATGGAAACTCTTTTCTGGAATGACCTTCAGCAGCGCCTTGATGAGGTAAAGCAGAAACCACTGCCATATAAGTACCAGAAACCTGAAATGTGGTGGAAGGAGCTGAGAAAGGCAAAAGCAGAAGACTTTTTAAAGTCTCCCGACACTGCTATTACTGAGGAGCAGTTTCGCAGTTATTTTGATGCGCTTATGAAGTGGCCGGCAGATTTCAGCCCGTTGCGTAAGGTTGATAAACTACTGCAGGACAAAAAGAAACTCTTTGCTAATGAGGGTAGTGTGGACTGGGCTACAGGAGAGTTGCTTGCCTATGCCAGCCTTCTGGCAGAGGGTAACAGTGTGCGCCTAAGCGGTGAGGATGTGAAGCGTGGTACGTTTTCGCATCGTCATGCTGTTATGTACGACCAGAATAACAATAACCCATATAACCGCCTGTCTAATATAAAAGAGGGACAGGGTAAGCCGTATATATATAACTCATTGCTCAGTGAATATGCGGTGCTGGGTTTTGAATATGGTTATGCTATGGCCAATCCACATAACCTGGTGTTATGGGAAGCTCAGTATGGCGACTTTGTGAATGGAGCGCAGATAATAATAGACCAGTACATATCCAGCGCAGAGCAGAAGTGGACTGCAATGAATGGTTTGGTAATGTTGCTGCCTCACGGCTATGAAGGTGGTGGACCTGAACACTCAAGTGCCCGTCTGGAACGTTTCCTTCAGAACTGTGCCGAGTACAACATGATTATTACTAACGTTACTACCTCGGCCAACTTCTTCCATGCGCTTCGTCGTCAGCTGGCATGGGATTTCAGAAAGCCGTTGGTTAACTTCTCACCAAAGGCAAATCTGCGTCACGCACGTTCCTATTCTCCAATGGCAGACTTTACCAGCGGAGGCTTCTGTGAAGTGCTTGATGATCCGAACATCAAAACAGCATCGAAAGTGAAACGAGTATTGCTGTGCAGCGGTAAGATGTATTTTGACCTTAGTGAAAAACAACTTGCTGAGAAGCGCACAGATGTAGCTATTGTAAGGCTGGAGCAGCTATACCCATTGCCGGTAAGTCAGTTGCTGGCAATAAAAGAGAAATATAAAAAGGCTGAGTGGGTATGGGTACAGGAAGAGCCTCAGAACATGGGAGCACAGTGGTACCTGCAGATACATACTGCCGACACCGGACTGTCATTAAAGTATATAAGCCGTAATGCAAGTGCTGCTCCGGCTACAGGCTTTGCTAAAAAGCACGGTATGGAGCAGTCTGAAATAGTAGAGAAAGCATTTACTATGTAGCACATTGCATATGACATTATTTCACAAATGCCGGGTGTACACACCCGGCATTTGTATGATTATTTGTTGCTAAGAAGCCACTTGTTTAGGTCATTTATCACTTCACGGCTTATGGTGTGTGGCATACCGGGATAGCTATGCAATTCTGGCTTTAGCCCTTTTGACACAAGGTATGTTACGGCTTCCTTACCATCATCATAGGGCAGGATAGGGTCCTGTGTACCATGTGCTACGAATATCCTCAGAGCTTTAACAGAGCGACTTTCAGATATGCGCGGCCTGATATATGAAGGGAGGATGCCACTCAATACGCCTATGCCTTTTATTTTTTCGGGTGCTGTGAGGCCTGTGGCATAGCTCATAATTGCTCCCTGGCTGAAACCCATTACGTATACCTCTGTTGGTGAGGTGTGATATCTGCTTTGTATTTCTGAAATGAATTTGAGCACCAGCATTCTGCTGTTTTCCATTTGTTCTTTTACCGCATCATATTTTTTCGTCTGTCTGCTTCGTTCAAACCATTGATTACCACCCCCGGGTAGAGGGTAGGGAGCTCTTGCCGATACAATCAGAAACCTGCCGGGCAGATAGGTACTTAATGAAAACAGATCTTTTTCATCACTACCATAGCCATGCATAAGTACTATTAACGGTGGCGCTGCTGTTTCAGATGCCGGCATGCGAACCATGTACTTCAGCGATAAATCTGTGTGTACTTCCTGTGCTGTACATGATAATGCACATAGAGTAACGATAAGTAAAAAAGAGAAAGCAGACTTCATACACTCAAAGGTAGAAGTCTGCTTTATGAAATAGAAAAATCTTGCTAGTATGCTTTTCCTTTAAGGTTGGTATGTGTAAGCAGCGGACTGGCTATCAGGGAATCGATAGTTCTGTCTGTTATTGTTATTTTACCTGTATGCATGGCACGTGAGGTGTACAGACCTAAGACGTCATTACCCTTGATATTGGTGTATATAGGAGATATTTCACTGCCTGTTAAACCATTGCCCTGTATCTGTACTGAATTTCTGTAATCGGCGAAGTCGTTAGTTGTAATGTAAACGGTTATGTTACACTTGTTTATGAGTCTTATAGTATTGGCAGGTGCCGCTCCCATGCCCTGAGCCAGTGCATTATATAAATCACGGTTTTCAATGGAAAACTCAAAAGTGTTACCCTTAAAAGACTGGTATCCGGCATCAAAGTCATAATAATGAGAGGTACGGGTCTTTGATAGTATGTCGGAATCGTCCCAGTTAAAACGGATGGTGGCTTGTGCAAGAGCTACCGGATTCTCTCTGCCAGCGTAATCATACCCAGGTAGCGGAACATATATACCTGTAATGTCAAAATTACGTTTAGGCAAAACAGAGAAGAAACTCATTCCTTCCAGAACAACATTGGGGTCATCTATGACAGATACCTGAAATGATGGCGTACGATTGTTGATGATGGGTGCATCGGCAGAGTCAACAATTCCGGTGCTTAAATGAGTTATTTTTAGTCTGTAAATGTATTGAGAATCAAGTGCATCAGTGAATTTGTAAGCGTAGTTTGGTGCAGTAAAGAAAACACCTGATTCTTTTGCATATCCTTCCTGAGCCAGATCTACACGATTCAGATGAATAGAATCAAAATATCTGTGCACCCCATTTATACTGGCAGCCCTGTACCGTTCTATACGAACACTGATGTCAGAAAAGAAACTTGAGTCGGCATTCTGTGCCATTGCAACAGCACTCTTGTTCTCATCGAGAAAAGCTTTCTGAATGCGGATATAGTGCGCTGTATCAGCCATATCCAGATAGCCATATACAACAGTTATATCTTTATATGGGGCTGCAATTTCAAATTTTTCTGAGCAGGATGTAAAAAAAAGCGATGACATCGCCAACAGGGAAAACAGTGTTTTTTTCATTATGCTTATCGTGTGATAGCGACAAAGATAACAGATTACCTGATAGTGACTACTGGGCAGTATGGTTTTATAAAAATGTTAAGATTTGCGGCTTTGGCAGGTCCAGCACATGTTTCAGTCTATTTGCATGTAGGGCACAAGCCAAAGTGGGGTTTTAGAAATACTCTCGCGCATATTTTATTCATTTCACTATATATAGTATGTAGCAGCCATGAATAACATTTTACAAAATGATATGTGGAAAAATGTTGCTTTTCAGTTTTTTCTATTTGATTTAAAAAAATTATTTTTACGAAGCAAACAATTTTGGACAATAGCCCGTCTAAGTGATTGAAGCATATTGTTTAAGATTCTGAATTTCGAAAATTTTATGAAAAGAAAGCTATCCAATTTATTCCGGTCACTGGCAGTAATAGCAATTCTGCTTTGTTCATTACCGTCATTTGCATCGCATATCGTGGGAGGCGATATGTATTACACTTGGATCACGGGTAACAACTACAGGATTACTGTAGTATTGTATGGTGACTGTGGTCCTGCAAGTGCTGGTGCTTTTGCTACGCTATCATCACCAGCAGCTGCTCCGGTTGTATGTATTTATGATGGTGCAACTTATCACTCAACTATTACTTTGGATACTGCTAATCCAAGGGCAGGTGTTGAAATTACACCTGTGTGTCCCGACTCACTTTCAAAAACACAGTGTGTACAACCTTCTAACCCTATTCCTGGTATTAAGAAGTTTGTATATTCCAGAGTTGTAACACTGCCTGGCCCATCAGCCAACTGGCGTTTTATATTTAATGCAGCTTATGGCCCATCTTCAGCTGGTCGTGCTGCCGCTATTACCAATATAGTGGGTGCAGGTGGTACCAGCATGCAGCTGGAAGCTACACTGAACAATACTGTGTATAACAATACGTCCCCGAATATGACGGTTGTTCCTACACCATTCTTCTGTCTGAATACACCTATCTGTTATACTCCGGGTGCCATTGACGATGAAGCGGATAGTCTCAGGTTTGAGCTGATACCTGCAGTAAATGCTACAACCTCATGTACAACATTAGGTAGTCCGGTTACCTATTCCGGTGCTGGTATATCAGCTACCAATCCGCTTACCGTAGCTCCGGGTACTTTCAACTTTAATGCTGCGAATGGTCAGGTTTGTTTTAACCCTAATGCAACGCAGCGTTCTATTGTGGTATATCGTATTAATGAGTATCGTGGAGGTACACTTGTAGGTACCTGTATGAGGGAAATGACTTTCCTTGTAAGAAGCTGCACGGTTTTTCCTCCGGATGTAGATACGGTAGCATATGATGGTGATATAATACGTGATGGCGACAGCAGCTCTACCAATTTCCATATCTGCGGCGATTTGGGCTTGTTTACTTTAAAGATGGATCCGCATCCTGACCCTAGTGTAGTTCCTGCATTGAAGGTTACCGTAACAGCTACTGGTATACCTACAGGTATGTCTTATTCTATTACAGGAAATGGTACAGACACACCACATGTAACAATAACCGGTAATGCATCATTGATGGCGCCTGGTGTTTACACATTCTATCTCAATTTACGCGATGATGCCTGCCCGCTGAACGGTAACAATACTATCGGTTATACGATTACTATATATCCTGTACCTACACTGCTACCTACTATCATATCTGAAGCAGATTGTCTTAATGATGCTGTTGTAAGGTTAACACCGGGAGGTACGGGTAAACCGTGGACGATGAAAGTTATTGACCCGACATTACCTGTTGGTTTTGATACTATATTAAGTTTTACAGATACAACGTCTGTTGTGACGACACTGGCACCGGGTCCGTTGCCGGGTCCCACACTATACCAGGCAGTTATTTACACCTCTGTTACAACAGAGTGTGCTATGATACGGGACATTAATCTGGCTGTACCTCCGAAACTGGTTCCGATTCTGGATTCTGCTAACCCAAGTTATTGTGGTAAAGATGATGGCCAGCTGATACTTATCAATCTTAACCCGGGTGGTATTGATACAATTACGTATGATAAAAATGGTGTTCCTCAGACTCCGTTTGTTGGAATTGTGAGTCCTTCAGGCATGCTCACCGTATCAGGCCTGCGAGCAGGGGTATATTCTAATATCGTGGTTCACTACGGATATTGTACTTCTGACCCTGTAGGTCCTAAGACGCTGGTAGATCCACCATTTACTTTAAGAGCTGTCAGCTATCAGAACCCAACCAAATGTGGTTTCTGCGATGGATGGATAAAACTACATGGTTTACATCCTGATCAGTTAGATACGCTGGTGTATAATATGAATGGTATTACTCAGGCACCTACTTCATACTACATCAACAGTGACAGTACTATAACGCTTCCTGGTCTTTGTGAAGGTACTTATACAACATTCACAGTAAGAACAGCAGGTGTTTGTACGAAAACGCTTACAGATATTGTACCGCTTGTTGCTCCACCTATAGGCGCATCATTTGATACTGTTATTGATTATGGCTGTAAAGGTGATACGGTAACATTCGTGAATAATTCATTCCCGGCTACAGATCTTACCTACTCATGGGACTTTGGTGATGGCGGTACCTCTACAGAGATAAATCCGGTACATGTTTATACCAACACAACAGGGGCTAGTTATATAGTGAAGCTATATGTAACGAATACCCGTTGTATAGACAGCTTCCAGCGTACTATTAATCTGGATCATTTTGTGAAAACAGATTATACTACTGCCCCTGCTGAGTATGTATGTCAGACCGATCCGATAACATTCACAAACCTTTCTACAGGTACTGGTGTTGATTATACCTGGTATTTCGCTGATGGGGTTACCGACATGAATACAGATGCGGTACACACTTACAGCAATATGGGTACCTATTCAACAATACTTGTTGGCCATAATGTAACTGAAGGTGTACACTGTTATGATACCACTATAAAAACAATGGTTGTAGACTCTAATAGTGTACTCACGCTTAAGGTGTCGGACGATGTAACAGCTATCTGTCGTGGTCAGGCGGTAACACTGTCTGCTATATACACAACAAGTGGTCAGGTGGGTAATAAATGGTCAATGACAGATGGTTTTGAAATGTCTGATGTGAATCCGATACTACATTCATTCAATGGTGTAGGTCCGTTCACAGTCAACTTCAATGCAACATTCCGTGCATGTCCTGATAAAGCTGCGTCTCTGGATATTCATGTATTTGATGCTCCTACTATCTATCTCGGTCCTGATACTGCAATGTGTCCAGGCAGCAGTCCTATACGTCTGCGTGATGACAGGAATATGAGCAATCCCCGTGCAAAATGGCGTTGGAATACTGAAGAGAAGTCTTCATCAATAATAGCTACCAAGCCAGGTGAGTATTCAGCAACAGTAACTATTGATGGCTGTAGCACAACTGATACTGTAATCATACGCAAAGATTGCTATGTGGATGTGCCAAATGTGTTTACTCCTAATGGAGATGGTGTTAATGACTACTTCTTCCCGCGTCGCTTCCTTACAAAAGGTGTTACCTCATTCAAAATGAGTGTTTACAATCGCTGGGGACAGCAGGTATATGAAACTACCAGCCTCGATGGTCGTGGATGGGATGGTGCTCTTAATGGTGTGCCTCAGCCGGACGGTGTTTACATTTATGTGATAGATGCCGAGTTTAAGGATGGAATGGCAGAGCAACATAAGGGTAACGTAACCATTATTCGATAGTAAATATTTAAATTATA